>Ga0208297_1000690_pt1 | contig 54933 bp, 43 predicted proteins | sample LMS_cellobiose_e_FD_187367 | JGI IMG/M metagenome (GOLD analysis project Ga0208297, IMG submission 187367) | Rumen-fistulated moose microbial communities from Alaska, USA - LMS_cellobiose_enrichment (SPAdes) (version 2) | ecosystem: Host-associated > Mammals > Digestive system > Stomach > Rumen... | reverse complement strand
GTAACTTTCGTTTCCCTAAAATGCCGTAGAATGCCATAAAATGCCATCGGGCACGGTCTGTAAAAACCGTACCCGATGCGCTTAAATTGCTTATTTTCAGGTAGTTAAGCCCCTAATATTCTTCCTCATTCCACATAAAATCCTCCTTTGTGGGATAATCGGGCCAGATGTCTTCGATGGATTCGTAGATTTCGGTGTCGTCGTCAAGTTCCTCGAGGTTTTCGATTACTTCCTCGGGGGCGCAGGTGCGGGTGGCGTAATCTATGAGTTCATCCTTGGTTGCGGGCCACGGGGCGTCGTCCAGGCTGCTGGCAAGTTCAAGTGTCCAAAACATATATCGTGCGTTTTATAGTTAATAATCAGTGTTTTAAGCTTCACTTATTCAGTATGGGGCAGCAAAGATAGATAAAAAAATGATATAATGAATAATTTTCACTAATTTTGCATCCCAAAACTTTAAAAAATTTGCAACAAATTACAGGCCATGGCATATAAAAAGATTGAGCAATACGACGAAGAGACAACAAAAGAGCTCCAGAAGCACGTAAAAGCCATACTTGAGTTGCTGGGGGAAGACCCCAACAGAGAAGGTCTCATAAAGACGCCTGAAAGGGTTGCCAAGGCCTGGCAGTTCCTCACCCAGGGCTATTTCCAGGACGGAGAGGCCATAGTCAAGGGCGCCGTGTTCAACGAGCCTTACAATCACATGGTCATCGTCAAGGACATTGAGCTTTTCTCACTCTGTGAGCACCACATGCTCCCTTTCATCGGCAAAGCCCACGTTGCTTATATTCCAAACGGAAAAATCACCGGACTGTCCAAAATTGCCCGCGTCGTTGAAACTTACGCCCGCCGCCTTCAGGTACAGGAACGCCTCACAGAGCAGATTCGAGACTGCATCCAGGATTCACTCCATCCCCTCGGCGTTGCCGTTGTCATCGAAGCCATGCACACCTGCATGTCCATGCGTGGTGTCCAGAAATCCAACGCCATCACAACTACCAGCGCATTTTCCGGCATTTTTCTCAAGAGTCAGAAAACCAGGAACGAATTCCTGGAACTTATAGGCCGATAATTGATAAAGGTTGGCTCCATCAAATAAAAGCCAACCTTTATCAGAAAGAGTTACCTCAGATATGCATCCTGAACCACTTTCTGGCTCCTGGCGATAAAATCGGCCAGGGCCTTACCCTTGAGCATTCCGTTGCCCAGAAGGGCCAGATCCACAATCTGATGGAGAATCTCATTGCCGGAGGCGAAGGACTCCACATCGGCACGATGGGCCTTGCGAACGGCTTCACGGGCTTCGCGAGCTTTGGTCTTTTCTTCCTCGGAGGCATCTGAAGGGGCCTCGGCAGGGAGTTCGGCCTGGGGGGCGACATCGGCAAGCTTGGCTTCCCAAATCTTTGAAACCAGAGGGTTCTCCATGTTCACGGTGATGTTGTAGCTTTCAGGCATTGAGCCGTAGAAGTTCATTCCGCCGCCAAGTGCGCTCATCTCGCGGTAACGGCGCATGAATTCGTTCTGGGTAATCAGAATCGGGGCCGATGAGACGCCGAGGTTCTCCCCTACTACATAATAATCGTTTCCAGCCGGAAGGACTGCCTTGAAGAGATTTTCAAGGTCATACCTCTCGTCTTCCTTCATTTCCGGCTTTATCCTGTCTTCCTTGGGGATAAGATTGTCGATGGCGTCTGAGTCAACGCGGGCAAAACGTGTATCCGTGAGTTTCTGTTCAAGGAGGTTCACATAGTGGGCATCCAGTTCACAGTCCATGAGAAGTACGTCGTAACCCTTGTCCTTGGCCGCCTGAATGTATGCATACTGGTCATCGGCCTTGGTAGCATAGAGGTAAACGAGTTTCTTGTCCTTGTCTGCTTGGGCGCCTTCAACCGCAGTCTTGTACTCGTCGAAGCTGAAGAACTTTCCGTCCACATTCTTGAGAAGTGCGAACTTGAGAGCCCTTTCGCAGAACTTTTCGTCGGAAAGCATGCCGTACTCGATAAAAAGCTTGAGGTTGTCCCACTTTTCTTCGAGCTGAGTTCTTTCCTCCTTGAAGATGCTCTCCAGGCGGTCTGCGACCTTCTTTGTAATGTAGGTCGATATCTTCTTCACTGATGCATCACTCTGGAGATAGCTCCTGGAAACATTCAGCGGAATATCCGGGGAGTCAATCACACCGTGCAGCAGCGTCATGAAGTCAGGGACGATGTTATCTACATGGTCCGTGACGAACATCTGGTTGCAGTAAAGTGAAATCTTGTTCCTTTCCACGGCAACGCGGTCCTTGAGCTTGGGGAAGTAAAGTATACCCGTAAGGTTGAACGGATAGTCCACGTTGAGGTGAATCCAGAACAGAGGTTCTTCATTCATCGGGAACAAAGTGCGGTAGAAGGACTTGTAGTCTTCATCCTTGAGTTCAGACGGAGCCTTGGTCCAAAGCGGCTCAACGGAGTTTATGACCTTGTCCTTGTCAGTATCGACATACTTGCCGTCCTTCCATTCCTGCTCCTTGCCGAAGACAATCGGCACGGGCATGAACTTGCAGTACTTCTGCAGAAGGCCCTCGATGCGGGATTTCTCTGCATATTCCTTGGAATCATCATCCAGATAAAGGGTGATGACAGTACCGCGGCCCGGCTTATCGATTTCCTCCATCTCATAAGCGGGAGAGCCGTCGCAGGTCCACTTGACAGCCTTTGCGCCTTCCTTCCATGACAGGGTCTCGATTGTAACCTTCTTCGACACCATGAAGGCGCTGTAAAAACCAAGGCCGAAGTGGCCGATAATATTGCCAATCTGGTCCTTGTACTTCTCCAGGAACTCCCCTGCCGATGAAAATGCAATCTGGTTGATATATTTGTCAACCTCCTCCTCCGTCATGCCGATGCCCTCATCGGCAATAGTAAGGGTATTCTCCTTCGTATCCAGGCCGATAGTGACCTTGATGTCGCCGATTTCCTCCTTGAGGTCTCCGGAAGCGGCAAGAGCCTTGAGCTTCTGAGTTGCATCAACCGCATTGGCCACAAGTTCCCTGAGGAAGATCTCATGGTCGCTGTACAAAAACTGCTTGATAACCGGGAATATGTTCTCGGTTGTTACTCCAATCTGTCCTTTGTTTGCCATATATCTTATGTTTTTAGTATCAAATAAAGCCGGCCCCATTCACGGGACCGGCTTTTCATAAGTCAAATCTCAAGCCAATGGCCTGTATGCTGACAAATTGGCAGATTACTTGTAAAGGAAACGGCGGATGGACATCTTGGGAGTCTTCTCGAAAGGCTTGTCCATGAGTTCGACCTTTGCAATCTGGCTGTATGAAGGGAACTGACGGTTTGCACCAAGGCGGATGTTTTCCGGAATCTCAGCCTTGGCCTCCGGATCCAGAAGTGACTTTGCAATAGCCTGCTCGTCAAGGAATACAAGGGCTACGAGTTTGCCGCCACGGTCAACGACCACAGATTCCATCACGAATGGCTGGTTATTCACTACTGCCTCAAGCTCCTCAGGGTAGATATTCTGGCCGGAAGGGCCAAGAATCATGTTCTTGGAGCGGCCGCGGATGAAGATGTTGCCGTCGGCATCGATAATACCAAGGTCTCCGGTGCGGAGCCAGCCGTCTTCAGTAAAGGCATTGGCAGTAGCCTCGGGGTTCTTGAAATAGCCGATGGTGATGTTCTCTCCCCTGGCCTGGATTTCTCCAACAACGTGCTGGGGATCATCTGAGTCGATGCGTACCTCTGCAACGTCAACTGCCTTGCCGCAGCTGCCGGCTACATACTTGGTCCAGTGCTCGTATGCAAGCAGAGGGCAGGCCTCTGTCATACCGTAGCCAACCAGATAAGGGAACTTGATGCGCTTGAAGAGGCGTTCTACCTCAGGATTGAGGGCTGCACCACCCATGATGAACTCCTGGACATTGCCGCCGAATGCCTGTACAAGGCCGTCCTTAACCTTATTGTAGATGATGTTGTTGATTCCCGGAATCTTGGTGAGGAATTTGACGAGAGGCTTGTCCAAAGTAGGCTTTACCTTGCTCTTGTATATCTTTTCCATCACAAGAGGAACGGTGATAAGGAGGTAGGGCTTGACATCGGCAAAAGCCTTGAGAAGTGCGGCCGGGGTGGGAGCCTTTGCCATCCAGTAGATGGAAGTACCGTTGCAAAGAGGATAAAGGAACTCGATTACAAGGCCGTACATGTGAGCCATCGGCAGCATGGAGACCATCTTGTCTCCTGCGGGGACGTTGCGCTGGCTGTAGTCTACATTTGCGCTGAAGTTCCTGTAAGTGAGCATTACTCCCTTGGGGGCTCCTGTTGAGCCGGAGGTATAGTTGATGGTGGAGAGGTCATCCCAGTTGTCTGTGGGGAAGATGACATCCTCGGGGCCGAAGCCGTCCGGATACTTCTCTGCGAAGAGTTTGTCAATGTTGTCAACGGCTTCCTGAATCTTGGCGTCGCGGCAAAGCAGGACATTCCAGTTATCAACGTCGAAAACCACCTTGAGTGCGGGCATCTTCTCCGGATCCATCTTAGCCCAGCGGGTTGCGTTGGTGAAGAGAGCGATGCTTTCAGAGTGATTTACAAGGCCCATGACGCTCTCGGGCGTGAAGTCTGCAAGAATGGGAACTATAACTGTCTCATACGTGTTTACAGCAAGATATGCGAAGCCCCAGCGGGCTCCGTTGTTTGCACAAAGGGCAATCTTGTCACCTTTCTTGAAGCCGGCCTTCTCGAAAATGATGTGAAAGCGGGCGATATCAGTGGCCATCTGGGAATAAGTAAAGGAATCACCTCCGATAGTATTCAGAGCGGGCTTATCCCAGTATTTACGGGTTGCATCCTGCAGCCTCTTAAGATAATGCGGATAATTAGGCATAGTTGTTTTCTGTTTAGTACTTCTACAAATATAATAATTATTTTGAAAATGTGTATCTTTGTGCTATTATGAGACTACCTGCAGAATGGGAAAAACAAGGCTTTGTGCAACTCACATGGCCCCACAAGGATTCACTTTGGTATGAAGTGGAGAAGGTTCAGCAGTGCTATACCAAGATTGCAGAGGCTATTCTCAGGTACGAGCCCCTGGCAATTGTCGGACGGTCAGAGGCCGAATGCCGCCGTGACCTTGCCCGCTGCGCAAAAGAGCTCGGTCTCTCATTGGACCTTGATGCAATCCGCTATGCTCAGTGCGATATCAATGATACCTGGGCCAGGGATCACGGCGGAATATCCGTAATCGGGGCCGATGGCAGCAAACACGTTCTGGACTTCGTTTTCAACGGCTGGGGACTCAAATTCGCCGCTGACCTTGACAATCAAATCACGCGCGGGATGTTCTCCCAAGGCGTTTTTGCCCCCAGTGTGAAACTTACTGACATGAGACCGTATGTCCTTGAAGGAGGTAGCATCGACACAGACGGCGAAGGAACACTTCTCACAACTACAGAGTGCCTCACATCCCTTAACAGGAACGAGTATCTGTCTAAAGAAGAGATTGAGAAGCACCTCTCCAAGGCATTCGGCCTCAAGCGCATACTTTGGCTTGACCATGGCACCATCGCCGGCGACGACACAGACAGCCACGTTGATATCCTCGCCCGATTCTGCAGCCGTGACACTATTGCATACACATCCTGCGATGATCCTTCTGACGAGAATTATTCATCGTTGAAAGCCCTGGAAGAGCAGTTGAGGTCATTTCGCACCATTGAAGGGAAGCCCTACAATCTGATAGCGCTTCCTCTCCCGGATGCCATGTATCTTGACGACTACCGTCTGCCCGGCTCATATGCCAACTTCCTCATCATCAACGGCGCTGTCCTTGTTCCCGGATCCGGCTCGGCAAAGGATGACATAGTCAAAAAAACGCTCCAGAAAGTATTCCCGGAGCGAAAGGTGGAAGTGATAGACTGCAGGCCGCTTCTTTCAGGCCATGGAGGGCTTCACTGTATAACCATGAATTATCCTGAAGGCTACTTGCGGTAGCGTTTCAGAAGGTCTTCGTATGCATCTATGCGGCGGTCCCTCAGGAAGGGCCAGCCGCGGCGCACGTATTCACACTGTTCAAGGTCAAGTTCCACAACGTGCACGCCTTCTTCAGACTTCTCAAACTCTGTCAAGAGTTCTCCCTGGGCACCTGTAATAAAGGAATGGCCCCAGAAATCGATGCCTGTTGAGTGTCCGGTAGGATCAGGTTCAACACCGGTACGGTTTGCGGTGATGACAGGGAGCCCGTTGGCTACGGCATGTCCTCTCTGGACAAGCTGCCATGCCTGCCTCTGCTGCGCCTGTTCCCAGTCCGGATCTGTGGGAACTCCGCCGATGGCTGTAGGATAAATGAGCATTTCTGCACCGCCGAGAGCCATAATACGGGCCGCTTCCGGATACCACTGATCCCAGCATACAAGTACGCCCAACACGCCTACAGAGGTCTTTATGGGTTCAAAGCCAAGGTCTCCGGGGGTGAAGTAGAACTTCTCGTAAAAGAGGGGGTCGTCCGGGATGTGCATCTTGCGATACTTACCGGCCATTGTTCCGTCCTTTTCAAGGACGACGGCGGTATTGTGATAGATACCGGGGGCGCGGCGCTCGAACAGCGAGAGCACAAGCACCATTCCCAGCTCCTTTGCAAGCGCGCCAAAGCGTTCTGTAGATGGCCCGGGTATGGGTTCGGCCAGGTCGCAGAGCTTTGCATTCTCTTCCTGACAGAAATACAGGCTGTTGTGAAGTTCCTGAAGGACAACGAGTTCTGCGCCCTTATCGGCAGCAGTTCTTATACTGGCTTCAAGTTTCTTGATATTGTCCTCAATGGAGGATGTGCAGCTTTGCTGTACGAGTCCTACTTTCAACTTTCTCATTTGTACCTGGTAAACTGTTTGAGTTCAGTATCGGCCTTGACCTTGTCTATGATTGTGCAGACAAGGCGGAAGGTTCTGGAATCCTTGGTGTAACTTGCAGGAGTGATGAAATTCGCCCTGCCCTGACGGAGAAGCTTGCGGGCGTTTTCCTTCTTTCCGGGACGGGAAGGGTCAAAAACTGCAATGGCATTGCCTCCGAACATGTTTACAAGCTTCATGGAAGGAACGTCGGTTTCTCCGTCGCCGAAGTAAATCATATTTGTAAAGGGAATGCGCTTGGCGTCATCGGCAAGGGATTCGTTCACCTTTACGGCGTCACGGGAAGAGAAGATACCTTTCTGGATCTTGAAAAGGTACTGCGTCTTGGCCGTATAGTCTACGGCGATACCGGGCCATTCGGCTTTTCCGTTTTCATCATATATGAAACTGCCGGCAAATATATGCTTGAACTCCTTTGCTATGGGAGAGCCTTCTATGATTTCCGTCAGGCCGGAAGAATTGATATAGTGCTCAACAATAACGCCATGAGCTTTGCCATACTCCTTGACATTCTTGAACCAGTCACGGACACCATCGTAAAGTTTGATGTCTGCACCGTATTTCTTGAAATCCTCACGCGTCAGCTTGATGCCATTCTTTCTGGCTTCGTCGAACATGAGTTTCATATATGCCAGGATATTGGAGGCATCCTGCCCCTTCGCAATTCCGTCGCTTTTGGACCAGAACTCCTCCGGGGTCTGGCCTATCGCCTGGATGAAGCCGAACTCCTGCATATTGCCCGGGGAAAGAGTCCCGTCAAAGTCGTAAATAAGTGCAACTATTGGTTTTCTTCTCATAACGCTGCAAAGATAGTAAAAAAAAAGCACCTCCCGAAGGAGATGCTTTTAAATATAATCTCGTGTTAAATTACTTAACCTCGATGGTGACTACGCGGTTCTTAGCTGCGCTGTCGAAAGGCTGTACGGTTGCACCGTGAGCTGCGCTCTCGATGTTTGCTTCAGCTGCACCTGCCTTCTTGAGGAGGTCGACAACAGTCTTGACACGCTGCTCGGAGAGCTGCTGGTTGCGCTTTGCGGAACCGGTCTGCTTGTCTGCGTAACCGTTGACGGAGAGCTTGGTGTTCTCGTTGACAACGTTCTTGGCGAAGTACTCGAAGTGAGCTTTTTCACGTGCGCTGAGGGTAGCGCTGCCGCAGTCGAAGTAGAGGGTGACAGGGGCGCCGGCGGCTGCATCAACTGCAGTGAAGGTGCCATTGTCGTAAAGGTAGGTCTGGCCGTTTACGAGCTGACGGAGAGGAGCAACCTCGTTCTCGAGGGCTGCAATCTTGTCCTTGAGAGCTGCGTTTTCCTTCTCAAGCTCTGCGACCTTACCGCTGAGGTCTTCATACTGCTCGGTGGTGAAAGGAACAGGGATGATAGCAGGAACTACGCTGCTGTGACGCTGGAAACCGCTCTTGCCAATGTTGTAGGAGAGACCGACAACTGCTGCGAGAGGGAAGGTGAAACGACCGAGCTTGTCACGCACTGAGCCATCCTTTACCTCATGAAGGTCACCATAACCTTCCTTGGTAGCAACTACGCGGGCGTTCATGTCCACAAAGAAATTGAACTTATTGGAGTTGAAGAGGTTCTCAAGAGGGAGGTTGTAAAGGAAACCGCCGCCGAGGGCCCATGCAGGGTCGCCCTTATACAGGTTGATACCGGCAGAAGGATAGATGCTCCAGCTGTGACCTGTCTCCTTGTAGCCCTTAATCATGTGAGTAAGGTTGAAGAGAACATCGAGGCCGCCGAAGAGTTCGAAGGAGTTGAAACCAAGTTCAGTTACGCCCTGAGCGCGGAAACGGAAACCGTATTCAGGGGAAATCCACTTACCGGCAGTGAGCTGTACATCAAGTCCGGGGACTGTAAAGAACGGGATTTTACCCGTATTGGCTGTGTTGAAGAGGTCGTTAGCACCGATGCCTGCGCCGATGAACCAGTTGTCACCAAATGCGTTGGTCTCATAAGGGCCGCGAACGACGTTGCCGTTCTCGTCAACGTTAGCATTCTCCTGAGCGAAAGCGTTCACGGAGAAGAGGAGGCTTGCTGCAGCAAGAATTCCGAAGATTGTTTTCATACTTTTCATAATAGAGTATAATGTTTTTTTAGTTTTGTCTTTTAGTCACTACAAGCGCAAAAGTACGCAATATTTTTCACACTACCAAACTTTTTGAAAATAATTTAATATTTATTCCATACTTTCAGGTATTCTTCCAGAGCCCACATCTCGTCACGGTAACGCGCTGCTGCAGTGAAATCAAGCTCTGCTGCGGCCTTCTGCATCTTCCGGCGTGATTCAGCAGCAGATTTTTCCACCTGTTCGCGGGACATTGAACGTATTACAGGGTCCTGGAGGACTGCTGCAAGGTCGGCTGCAATATAGCCGTCCACGTATGCCGATTTATTCTCCCTCACGGCATCATGTCCAAGTCCGACGGAAACATCCCCGGAGCCCAGTTCGCTGGCGCTTGGAACGTATGTGGGATCCGATACGGAATCCCTGGCGCTCACGTGCCCGGTAACGCTGTTTTTGAGTACCGGATTCAGGAATCCGCTGATATGTGAAGTATCCTCTTTTGAAGTAACGAGTTCGCTCACAAGGATATTGGAACGTACCTGCACCTGGGTTGGAGTTATTCCATGCACCTGGTTGTATTCCTGCTGCTTTGCACGGCGGCGCGCCGTTTCGCGGATGGTCTCATCCATCGAGCGGGTAACGGTATCGGCATACATTATTACCAGGCCGTTCACGTTGCGGGCAGCACGGCCGGCAGTCTGGGTAAGGGCTCTGCCGCTGCGCAGGAAGCCTTCCTTGTCGGCATCAAGGATGGCAACAAGGGACACCGTAGGGATATCCAGGCCTTCACGCAGGAGGTTTACGCCGATGAGCACATCGAAAAGGCCGCTCTTGAAATCCTCGATGATCTCCACCCTTTCGGCCGTATCCACGTCTGAGTGTATATATCGGCAGCGTACTCCCATCTTGGTAAAGTAGCTGTCAAGTTCTTCGGCCATGCGCTTGGTAAGCGTCGTGACAAGCACGCGCTCATCCTTCGCCGCACGGACACGTATCTCTTCCATCAAATCATCGACCTGATTCTTTGTCGGACGCACTTCAATCGGAGGATCCAAAAGCCCTGTGGGTCTTACAATCTGCTCTACTACAAGTCCTTCGCTCTTTTCCAGTTCATAATCGGAAGGGGTGGCACTCACATAGACCTTCTGGCCCGTAACAGCCTCGAATTCATCGAAGGTAAGGGGCCTGTTGTCGCTTGCCGCCGGAAGACGGAAACCGTATTCCACCAAAGTCTCCTTGCGTGAATGGTCTCCGCCGAACATGGCCCTTATCTGTGGCAGGGTTACATGGCTCTCATCGATAAAGCAGATGAAATCCTTCGGGAAATAGTCAATGAGCGTGAAAGGCCTCTCCCCCGGCTTGCGGCCGTCAAAATAGCGGGAATAATTCTCCACACCTGGGCAGTAGCCCATTTCCTTTATCATCTCCATATCGTACTCCACCCTCTGTTTCAAGCGCTTGGCCTCAAGGAATTTGCCGATGGACTCGAAATACTCCACCTGCTTTATGAGGTCGTCCTGAATCTGCATCACAGCCTTCGCCCCTTTCTCCTTGGAGGTGATGAAGTTCTTTGCGGGATACAGGTCAATCTTGTCCAGCCTCTCGAAAATAGCGCCGGTAACCGGGTCGATGAGCGCAATGCCGTCAACTTCGTCCCCGAAGAATTCGATGCGCACGGCATAATCGGCACCGCCAAGGAAAATGTCGACAGTATCTCCACGCACGCGGAAACTGCCGCGTTTGAAATCGGCCTCGGTCCTATAATAGAGTGCGTCCACAAGTTTGTACAGCAGCCTTGTCATGGACATAGCCTGGCCTTTTTGCACCGTAACCGTCTGATCGTGAAAATCTTCAGGATTGCCGATGCCATAAAGGCAGGACACCGAAGAAATCACTATCACATCCCTTCTCCCGGACATCAGCGCCGATGCCGCACTCACCCTGAGCTCGTCTATCTTATCATTGATGGAAAGGTCCTTCTCGATGTACGTATCAGTTGTTGGGATATAAGCCTCGGGCTGGTAATAGTCATAATAGGAGACAAAATACTCAACGGCATTGTCGGGAAAAAATGCCTTGAATTCACCATATAGCTGCGCAGCCAGAGTCTTGTTATGGCTCAGGATGAGCGCCGGACGCTGCAGGCGCTCGATTACGTTTGCCATGGTGAATGTCTTGCCGCTGCCGGTCACACCAAGCAGCGTGACATCGTTCACGCCCTGGCTCAGTGCCTTAACAAGGCCGTCAATGGCTTCCGGCTGGTCTCCGGAGGGTTTATACTGTGAATTAATCCTGAAATTCATATCCTTGTCACTTTCACCACATGCCTTGCCGCGCGAAGCTGCGATACCACCTTGTCCAGTTCAAGATTTGACGGAACAGAAATCTTCAGGGACATCTCCCATGTGCCATTCCGCCTGTTTTCATTCACCGTAAAGCTTCTGATCGAGGCTTTGAACTGGCCGATTACTTCCAGAATCCTGGCCGAAGCGCTTTCCTCGTCGGCTGTGACCTTGAGGGTGACCTGAAAATTGCCGGAGGAGGAATCGGCCCAGCGGACCTTCTGGATGCGGTACGGGAACATTTCCAGAAGCCTGGATGCGTTGGGGCAGGTAATCCTGTGTATCTTGATGCCGTCGGTCCTGGTCACAAAGCCGAATACATCGTCGCCGAATACCGGGTTGCAGCAGCGGGCCATCTTGTAATCGATGCCCTTGACATCGCGGGCATTGAGGACAAGGATGTCGTCCTTGGACTCATAGGTACGTGCCGCCTTGGACGCCGCCTGCGCAGCCTCTGCCGCTTCGACGGATTCTGCGTGACGCTGAGCCTCGGACAGAATGAAGTCCTTGACAATATTCACGTCAAGGGATTCCTCCCCTATTGCCGCATAGAAGTTTGTGAGCGTTGCATACCCGTACTTCTTGCGGAATTCGGTGAGCATGTCGTCGGGAAGTTCCAGTTTCCAGTTCCTAAGACGCCTCTCCAGCAGTTCCCTGCCATCGGCTGCACGTGACTGTTCCTGAGTCGCGAGCGCCTGTTTGACCTTGGAGCGGGCCTTTGAAGACACCACCCATCCAAGCCAGTCCTGATTGGGGCGCTGGTTCTTGGAGGTGAGAATCTCCACGATGTCTCCGGTCTGGAGCTTTTCCCTTATGGAAACCGCCTTGCCGTTGACCTTGGCACCAACGCAGTGTGCGCCGATGTTGGTATGTATGCCAAAGGCGAAATCCAGCACAGAAGAGCCTGCCGAAAGGATTCTTAGCTCTCCGGAGGGCGTGAAAACGAATATTTCCTTGGAAGGAGGCTGAGGGAGGTCTTCACTGCTGCCGGAGCCGGGATGCTCCAGAGCATATCGCACGGAACCCAGCCATGCAGCCATGGTCTCTTCCCGTCGGATGCCCTTGTATGACCAGTGCGATGCAAAGCCGTTCTCTGCGATGTCATCCATCCTCTTTGTACGGATCTGGACCTCCAGATATGCTCCTTCCCTGTTCTTGACCGTGATGTGGAGGCTCTCGTAACCATTGGGCTTCGGGTTGGAAATCCAGTCCCTGAGACGCTTTGTATCCGGCTCATACTCTTCAGTAACGAAGGAATAAACCTGCCAGCAAAGATCCTTTTCAAGTTTATGGTCGTCACCGTCACAGTCAATTATGAAACGGATGGCAAAAACGTCATACACACCTTCGAATGGCACTTTCTGCTTTTCCATCTTTGCCCAGATGGAATATGCCGCCTTGGTGCGTATCTTCAGCTTATACTTTATTCCTGCGGCATCCAGCTTGGACTTGAGGGGTTCTATGAACTCTGCCGTGAGTTTCTCCCTGTCCTTCTCCGTAGCTTTCAGTTTGTTGGTGATAAGGCGGTACTTCTCGGGCTCTGCATAGGACAGGTAGATATCCTCCATCTCCCGCTTCATGTTGTAAAGGCCAAGCTGATGGGCCAGCGGGATGTAAAGCATGAGGGTTTCAAGTTGCTTGCGCTCACGGTCCGCCTTTGGAAATATCTTCAGGGAGCGCATTATTTCCAGGCGGTCGGCAAGCTTGAGCACCGTTACGCGCGGGTCTGCAGAATACTGGATAATGAGTTTCTTGTAATTCTCGGCCTCAAGGCGTGTATCCTTAGGCTTGATGGTGGAAATATTGTTCAGGCCCTCCACAAGCGTGCAGATAGTCTCTCCCCATTCAGACGGCTCAACCGTAAGACCGGCCATGCGGCTTGCCTCGTGCAAATACACGGCTGCCGTGCATTCATCCGGAAGGCCGATTTCCTCACTGACTATGCGCGCGACAGCATCCGGATGCCCGATAAAAGGGGTTCCGTCATGGCGCGTGAGGTCTTTCAACGCTTCCAGAGCGAAGGCTCTGGCTTTTTCGGTGAGAGTGTGTTCCATTTATCTGTTTCTCTGTCGTTCAGTAAGCGCTTTCTGGAAGGCGCGTGCATTCAGCAGATGTTCCGCATAAGTAGCGGCAAAACGGTGGGAGCCGTTGAAGGAGGGATCGGCACAGAAGAAGATGTAATTGTGCGATGCCGGATGGAGTACGGCTTCTAGGCAGCTCTTGGGAGGGCATGAGATAGGTCCCGGGGGCAGGCCGTAATTCCTATAAGTATTATATGGGGAATCCACTTCAAGATGAACCTTGAGGATGCGGTTCAATGTATAGCCGTAGCAGTAGGCGATGGTTGGATCTGCCTGAAGTTTCATTCCAGAATGAAGGCGGTTCAGATAAACGCCGGCAATCGTGGGCTGCTCAGGGATATAGCGGGTTTCCCCGTCTACGATGGAGGCGAGCGTGATTGCCTCATTACGTGTAAGGCCCTGCTTCTTTGCTGCTGCAAGACGTTCGGGGGTCCACCAGGCATCGGCCTCCTTTGTAAGGCGGTCAAAAATAGCCCTCGGGGCCGACGTCCACTTCATCTGGTATGAGTCCGGGATGATGCGGGTGAAGAGCATGGTCGTATCAAGGCCATATAAGCCCAAGGAATCCTCACAGAAAGAGGCTATGGTCGATGAGTCAGCAAGCATCTGGCTGCCGATTTTCCTGGCAAGAGTCCGGTACGTACGGATGCTGCCGGAAAGGGTGAGCATGACCGGCGTCTGCCATCCACCGTGAATCATGCGGGAAACATACATGCTGGTGCATGTAGAATCAATCGTATAATGCCCTGGAGCAATTCCCGATACGGTTGACATTGCACGCCTCAGGCTCTTCGGCTTTTTCACACACCCGCTTGCAAGGATGCTGTCTGTAACCTGCGCCACATCCATGCCGGGATAGACAAACAAATCTGCTGTCCCCTTGAAATTAGGGACCTTGCGGTCATAAAAAACCCCATAACCGACGATGGCGCCCGCAAGGAGCGCCACCACGAGAATTCCAACAAGGACTTTCTTCATTTTCCTAGCGCAATTTTATTACGTCTCCTTCGAGGAGTGAAGCGTTTGCATCGAGTTTATTGAGTGTCCTGACAGCGCTTTCCTTTACGGCAAAACGCTGGCAGATATCATGCAGATTCTCTCCGTCCTGTGATACAATATACATCTCAAGGCCCTTGGGAGCCTTCTTTTTCTTGGCTTCAAGATAGACGATGTCTCCAGGCTTGACTACTGCACCCTTCTTGACTTCGTTGAAACGGAGAATCTCAAAGAGGAAGAGGTTATGATCCTTGGCAATGGACTTGTAAGTGTCGTTCTCACCGGCATACACGAATGCAACGTCATTGAGGGAATACATGACACGGCTCAGGGAGAAGCGGAATTCCTCCTGGATGGGTGCAGGACCTGTGCTGCCGCCGGTTCTCACAGCAACAGGCTCCTCAAGTTTGCTGGGAGAAGCCGGAAGCGAGGAAAGTTCCTCGTTTGTGAGGAAGTCAAAGCGGGAAAGGTCGTACTCTTCTATAGTGCGGATGAGTTTTGATGCATAGGAAGGGTCTGTTGCATAACCTGCCTGCTTGAGGCCGAAAGCCCAGCCTTTGTAGTCTCGTCTGTCAAGGTCGAAGAGGAATTTGTAACGGTCACGGTAGCGGAGGAAATCCGAATGGTCACGGAAGCTCTCTTCAGGAGTGTCGTAGGTGCGGAAGCATTCGTTTTTCCTGTCATCGTCCATTTTCATGGTTCCACCTTTCCATGAATTGTGGCACTTGATGCCAAAGTGGTTGTTCCCGTTTACAGCAAGGGTGGAAAGACCGGATCCGGACTCGATGATGCCCTGTGCGAGCGTGATACTTGCAGGCACACCTGTACGCTGCATTTCAGCAACGGCAATGTCTGAATACGTGTAAATATATCTCTCCTGGGGGGTGTTGCCCCTTGGCTTCTGCTGTGCCGTACTGGCGACGGCCAAAGTGCAGAGAACCGCCAGTGCTATGATTCTAACCTTCCTCATTGTTTTAACCTTTAACAATTTTCAAAGTTAGAAATAATTTTTCAAATTTCGTAGATATCTCCGTCATCGGCCAAAAAAGTTTCGGGGAAAATGCTGCGGCATTCTTCCTCAAAAACCTTGCGGGGAACGTTCCTCGAAGTAAAATGGCCGATAATCAGCTTTTTAGCCCCTGCTTTCAGTGCCAGTTCAGCAGAATCCCTTGTCGTGGAATGCCAGCGTTTGCGCCCCTCATCGGCAAATTCAAGCGGGTATGTAGTCTCGTGATAGAGAACGTCTACACCCTTCAACCAGTCTGCCTCTTCCGGGAATGGAGCCGTATCTGAACAGTATGCATAGCTGCGGGGAACATAAGGCTTGTACGCGGCGACAGAAACGGGGATGACGGTTCCATCGTCCCGGACTACGTCCTCTCCTCTTTTGAGGGTGCCGATTTCCGTAAGCGAGAGTCCGTACTCCTCAAGGCACTCCTTCCTTATATTATACATAGGCTCCTTTTCACGGAACAGGAAGCCGAAGGTATCGATTCCATGATTCAGCGGAAACGCCAGAACCTCTGTAGACTTGGTCTCAAGGACCGTCTCCGGGGCTTTCATCTTCAGAGGCGTGAACCTTATCTCGAAGGGGATGCCGTCTCCGTAGTAGCTCAGGAAAAACTTCAGAATGGGCCCGAAATTATTTGGGGCGAAGATATTCAGCGGCGTCTGCCGGCCTTTCATCCCGAGCGTGGACAGAAGGCCGAAAATACCAAAAACATGGTCTCCATGTATATGGGAGATGAAGATGGAATCCAGCTTCATCATAGGAACATGTTCCTGGACAAAACGGTACTGTGTACCTTCTCCACAGTCAATAAGGAACAAGCGCCCGTGCACTTGGAGTGCCTGGGCGCTTTGATTCCGCTCCTTTACGGGCATGGCAGATGCCGTGCCCAGTAAAGTAAGCTTAAAGATGTTTGGGTTATTACTCACCCTTCTCGAGTTTGTCCTTGAGGGCAGCAAGGGCGGAGATGTCACCAAGGGTGGTCTTCTCTACGGCAGTCTGGACCTTCTTGATGGCCTTCTTTGCGCTTTCGACCTCTGCAGTCTCACGGGCGGCCTTTGCCTCCTGATAAGTGCGGAGATGGGAAACGCGGATGCTGCGGGTGCTGCGGCGGAGATCGGTAACCTTTACAGGGAGAACCTCGCCTGCGACAGCGGCCTTGCCGTCTTCCTTGACCATCTCACGTGCAAAGGCGGTAGCCTCTGTGCCGTCAGGAAGGGTAACGGTGACATTCTTGTCATTGGCTGCAGCAACGGTTGCGTCTACAACAGTGCCGACAGGATACTTGGCCTCGAGTTCATCCCAAGGGTTGGGAGTGAGCTGCTTGTGGCCCAGGGAGAGCTTGTGGGAGTTCTCGTCGAAGTCGAGGATGACGACGTCGATAACGTCACCGCTCTGAACCATCTCTGAAGGATGCTTGATCTTGTTCCAGGAGAGGTCGGAGATGTGGATGAGACCCTCAACACCGTCCTCGAGTTCTGCGAATACGCCGAAGTTGGTGATGTTGCGTACGGTAGCCTTGTGCTGGCTTCCTACAGGGTACTTCTCACGGATGGAATCCCAAGGATTGACAGTGAGCTGCTTGATGCCCAGGGACATCTTGCGGGCATCGCGGTCGAGGGTGAGGATAACGGCCTGAACTTCGTCACCCATCTTGAGGAATTCCTGTGCGCTGTGGAGACGGGGGCTCCAGCTCATTTCGCTTACGTGTACGAGACCCTCTACACCGGGCTCTACCTCTACGAATGCGCCGTAGTCTGCAACTGCGACCACCTTACCGGTGACGGTGTCACCAACCTTGAGGTCTGCGTTGAGAGCTTCCCAAGGATGGGCTGTAAGCTGCTTGAGACCAAGGGCGATGCGCTTCTGCTGCTCGTTGAAGTCAAGGACGACGACGTTGATCTTCTGGTCAAGGGCTACAACTTCTTCCGGATGGGAGATGCGGCCCCAGCTGAGGTCTGTGATGTGGATGAGACCGTCCACGCCACCGAGGTCGACGAATACACCGTAGTTGGTGATGTTCTTGACCACGCCTTCGAGAACCTGACCTTTCTCCAGACGGGAGATGAGGTCTGCCCTCTTGAGTTCCTGCTCTGCCTCGAGGAGAGCCTTGTGGGAAACAACCACGTTGCGGAATTCCTGATTGATCTTGACAATCTTGAAATCCATGGTAGTGTCTACGAACACATCGTAGTCACGGATGGGCTTGATGTCGATCTGGGAGCCGGGGAGGAAGGCCTCGATACCGAACACGTCCACGATCATACCGCCCTTGGTGCGGGTCTTTACATAACCCTTGACGATCTCACCGCTTTCATAGGCGGCGTTGACCATATCCCAGGATTTGAGCTGGCGGGCCTTGCGGTGGGAGATGACGAGCTGTCCCTTGCGGTCTTCTGCAGACTCTACGAGAACCTCTACCTTGTCACCTACCTTGAGGTCCGGATTGTAACGGAACTCGGGTGCGGAAATGACACCTTCGCTCTTTGCGCCGATGTTGACGACAACTTCGCGCTTGTTGATGGAGGTAACGACACCTTCAACAACCTCATTTTCAGTGACCTTGGAGAGGGTCTGCTCGTACTGGGCGATGGTTTCATCCCTCTTGGATGCCTCTACGCCTTCATTTTCAAAGGCTTCCCAGTCAAAATCCTCGGGTGCTACTGAAGCATTGAGTGCTTTCTTGATTTCTTCTGACATAGTTTAACTTTTTGGTAACTAGTAGTTTAACATTATTTCTTGAGCTTTGCCCGCGCGTACGCAAATGCGCGCTTCGGGGAAAAGCGCGCAAATATAGTGATAATTATTTGATTATGCAAAATTAAAGCAACTTCTTCCTGCGGAAAAGTATCCAGACCAAAATGCAGCTGAGGGCCATGAGTCCGATAATGATGACCCAGTTCCAGAAATTGGCATTGGGCGAATCGGCCGCTAGGATAGGAAGGCGGACATTCATTCCGTAAAAACCGGCGATGAGTGTCGGAGGCATGAGGAATACGCTCACGATAGTGAACACCTTCATGATCTTGTTCTGCTCCAGGTTGATAAGACCAAGGACAGTGTCCTGGAGATATTCAAGACGTTCGAAACAGAAGTTTGTATGGCTCAAAAGCGAAGTGATATCCTGCAGAAGCACGTTCAGGCGGTTTTCAAGGGAACGCGGGACCTTTGTGGAGCGCATCAGGTTGGAAATAAGCCGCTGCTTATCGACGACGTTCTCACGCACGACCATGGTGTTCTCCTGCATCTGGGAAATGTCGATAAGGAGATCCTGGTCGATGTCTTCCCGGTCATTAATCTGCTTGGCATACTGGGAAATCTCCTTGGAGAGGAGCTCGATCATATCGGCATCAAGGTCGACACGCTGGTCCAATATGCTGGCAAATACGCTGAAGCCGGAGGGATACTGCCTGGGATTCACTTGCATTCTCCGCTGAAGGTCGGTGAAAGAACGAAGGGGCACCTCGCGGAGGGTTGTGAGGGTGCTGTCCACTATCGTGAAGGACACGGCCTGTTCGCCATATTCTTCCGGACCCGGAGTAAGGAAGTTGGTGTTAGCAAAGATGGCATCGTCAGTTTCGAAATAACGGGATGAAGACTCGATTTCCTCTGCCTGCGCACGGCTTTGGATTTCAGTCCCCAGGAAGTCTTCTATAAGGCGTTTTTCGTCGCCGGTGGGCTGTACAAGATCAATCCACACCACATCTTCCAGACGCAGCGAGGAGAAGACCTTCTGATCCTGAGAGAGGATTATCTTCCCGTCCTTTCTGTAGAAAACACTGAGCATACTGAACCGCAAAAGTAAGAAAAAATCCCGAAAATACAAGCCAACAGCCTCATTCTTCGTACTCAGTAGGGTCAAATCCCTCAAGTGCTTCCTTCCTTTCTGTGCATGTCCCGCACTTCCCACAATGCTTTTCTCCGCCTTTGTAGCAGGAATATGTGAGGGAATAATCGATTCCAAGTGCCTTCCCACGCAGTGCTATGTCCCGCTTTGTGATATTGCAGTACGGAGAAATAAGCTTGACGCCGTTGTAAGTACCGGCCTCAACAGCCTTGCCGAAAGCATCCACAAACTCGGGACGGCAGTCAGGATAGATGGCATGGTCTCCCCCGTGGTTTGCCATCATCACGGCATCAAGCCCGCGGCTTTCTGCAAGCCCGGCCGCAATTGCAAGCATGATACCGTTACGGAAAGGAACCACGGTAGACTGCATGTTGCTGTCATCGTAACTACCTTCCGGAATATCATTCCCTCCCTTCAACAGGCTGCTTCTGAAATACTTCTGCATGAATTCCAGCGGTATCACAAGATGCTCCACGCCAAGCCTTCCGCAGTTCTCACGGGCGCATGCTATTTCCTTCTCATTGTGCTTGGAACCATAGTCAAAACTCACCGCCAGCGCAATGCTCTCCCTGTATTCATAAAGGAGAGTTGTGCTGTCAAGGCCTCCGGAATATATCAAAACTGCTTTCATAAGGAATCTACAACCAAACGTGCCGATGCAACAGCCTCTACCACTGTCTTCGGGCCAAGGCGGAAGTCGCCGGCAACATAAACATTTTCAAAACCGGAGACAAGACCGTTTTCTGCAACAACCGGCCAGCGGTCATCACCAAACACGGCGCCGTCCAGAAGTCCGAATTCGGGTTTCTCGGATATGGCCGTGATGAGGCTGTCACATTCTACAAAATGGTCTGTTCCGTCAATAATGCGGGTTACCACCCTGCCGCCGTCTTCGGGGACGACGTTCTCGCACTTGCGGAAAACGACACCGCCCCGACGCACCTCGACGGGCGCCTCAAAAACAGCGAACTTTACCCCCTCTTCCTTCGCTTCTTCCACTTCCAAAGGGTTGGCAGGCATGTTTTCGAACGTCTTGCGGTAATACACCCACGTCTCTGCACCCTGACGCTGCGCCGTACGGCATGCATCCATTGCCACGTTTCCACCGCCGATTACAATAGCCTTCCTGCCGATATTGAACTTCTCCGGATTCTTCAGGAAATCCAGTGCCTGTATGGCTGACTCTTCTCCCGGAATACGAAGCGTTGCGGGCTTTTCTGCGCCCGCGCATACGATGACCATGTCATATTGGGCAGAAAGCTCCTTGACTGAGTTCACGTGCTCTCCGAACCTGAATTCTATCCCGGGCACATTCAGGATGCGCTCATACTCGTCTACCAGGGCTTTGTCCAGCCGGAATGCCGGAATACCATAACGGAGCACCCCGCCAAGACGCTCATTTGCATCATACAGCACAATCGACGCGCCTTTTTCATACAGCCATACGGCCGCAGCGATGCCGGCAGGACCGGCGCCGATGATGGCAATCCGCTTACCCTCAAATTCAGCCGAACGCCTTTCCAGCACCACCTTATGCAGGTAATTACCTGAAATCTCCTGCTCTACGCTGTACCAACGGATCGGTGCCTGTTTGACGTTAAGGACGCAGTGGCCGAAACAGAACTGCTTCCAGTCGCACACCAGGGATGTGATTGCCGACAGCGGATTGTTCCCGAACAGCAGTGCACCGGCTTCATCGGCCCGTCCTTCACGGTAAAGGGTCATGCACTCCGGAACGGGAGTATGGACAGGGCAGCCCTGAAGGGCACATTTCGGTTTTTTGCAAAGGAGGCAGCGAAGGGCCTCGGAATGGTTATCAGTCATGGTTTGAATATCTGTCTGTTTACGATTGACCTTCCCAGCGTGAGGGAATCGGCATATTCGAGCGCATCCCCGAAGCCGAGGCCGCGGGCGAGCGATGACACCACCACTCCGCTGGACTCTATCTGCCGATAAATGTAAAACGCGGTGGTCTCCCCTTCCACGTCTCCGGGAAGGGCAAGGATGACCTCGCGTGCGCCGGGGACACGGGCCACCAGTTCACTTATGGCAAGGTCTGACGGGCCGGTTCCGGCAATGGGGGAAATAATGCCGCCAAGTACGTGATATACACCATGATACTGTCCTGTGGCTTCTATGCTCATGACATCCCTTACGCTCTCAACCACGCAAATCGTGCTTTGATCCCGTTTGGTATCGGCACAGATGGAGCAGATTTCGCTGTCGGAAATCATGCGGCAGCGGGAACAGTAGCAAACGTTGTCCCTGAGGTTGTTTATGGAGTCCGTGATATGATGGACCCTGTCCGGACTCTGGCGCAGAAGGTGAAGCGCAAGCCTGAGCGCGCTTCTCCTTCCAACTCCGGGAAGTGAGGAAATGGCCTCCACGGCAGTGGAGAGCAGTTCTGAGGGATAGTTCTCTTTATATGCCATTATTCTACTACTTTTCCTCTACGTTTCCAATGAATATAGCCATATACGGCACCGCCAACATAGGCGAGGTACATCAATGCCAGCAAATACTGGCCGGTAACTACACACAGGGCGGTTGTGATGATGTCGGCAATAATCCAAAGTATCCACTGCTCCACGTAAGACATGGCGAGCCACCACGTGGCTATTGCACTGAGAATTACAGCAACGGCATCAAGGATTGGCGCAGGATCTCCCGTATTTTTAAGGACAAAGGTAAAAGCCACTGTTCCCACAATGGCAAGCAGTGCCGATATCAATGCCGTCCTGCCATCCATCCGTCCCAGGTGAATCTCCCCCGCCTCAACCTTTTCACTGTCCTTCTTCCACTTATACAGGCCTATTACGGAAATGACCATATAATATATATTCAGGCCCATCGACGCCCACACATGCTGCACGGCAAAACTGAACGCACATGCAGCCCCGGTGAGTATCCCCACAATCCACATAGAGTTCTTCTGCAGTATCTCCAGAATGACATACGCCACCCCGGTCACCATCGCAAAAACCTCTATCGCCTGAATTACCCCTGTCATTTCGAGCGAAGTCGAGAAATCTCCTACCTCACTTCAATGAGTTCCACCACGAATTTGAGGGCGCTGTAAGGAGGAATTCCGCCGGTTCCGGTTTCGCCGTAGGCAAGGTTGTAGGGCAGATAGAGTTCGTACTTTGCACCTTCGCTCATGAGCTGAAGGCCTTCAGTCCAGCCTTTGATTACCTGGTTCAGGCCAAACTCGATGGGCTCTCCCCTCTTATATGAACTGTCGAAGATCTGACCGTTGGGGAAGGTGCCCTCATAATGGCAGTAAACCTTGTCCGTAGCCTTGGGCCTCCGGCCGGTTCCTTCCTTCACCACCTTGTACATAAGGCCGCTCTTGGTCATTTTCACGGCAGGGTCCTTTGCCATTGAGGCAAGGAACTTCTCACCCTCTTCCTTCGCGGCGGCACCGGCAGCAGCATTGCGCTCTGCGGTCTCATCTTCAAGCTCCTTGTAGAACTCTTCAAGGGCATTGCCCGCCTCTTCCAGGCTCATTGCGGGCTTTGCTCCCATGAGCATGTCCTTGAGACCTGCAAGAAAGTCTTCAACGTTTTTTACGCGTATTCCCTGCTGATAGAAGCTGGAAGCTACGCTCATTCCAAATGCGTAAGATTTTTTATCCATGATTATAATGATTTCGCTGCACTTTCACCTGCAAGATAACCGGTAGAGAAGGCGGACTGCAGGTTGTATCCGCCCGTGTTGCAATCTATGTCAAGCACTTCTCCGGCGAAATAGAGGCCGGGCTGCTTTTTGGATTCCAGAGTCTTTGCCACCACTTCAGATGTGCTCACGCCGCCGGCAGTGACAACGCTCCTTTCAAATCCCACGAAACCGACAATGTCCAGTTTCCAGCTTTTCATGGTTTCTGCAAGGGTATCGACACTTACATTGGAATTGGTGTCCAGGAATGCAAGCGTCAGGTTCCAGGGCATGAGCTTTCCAAGCATGATGCGGAAAAGCCTCTGGAAGCTCTGTCCCTTGGAACGCTCATCGTGGATGACCTCTTCCCAGATGCGATGGACGTCCTCATTTAGTTTTTCCTGCTCCACTGCAGGCTTCAGGTCAATGGTAACAGAGACCTTCTGGCCGTCATTGAGCGCCTTCACGGCCCTACGGCTTACCATGAATCCAAGAGGGCCTTCAAGGCCGCCGTCGGTGAATTCGATATCTCCGAATTCAGACTGGACGGTGTTCCCGCCGATGTTAAGGCTCAGCTGGACGTTCTCCAGAGTATTGCCGTTGAAAAGCTCTCCAAGAGGTGACATCGGGGTAATTCTCTCTATATGCGCCGGGAACTTTGGATACCATGAAGGAAGCGGAGCTATCTTGCGTTCCTTTGTCTTGCCAAAGACGGTCTTGCCGCGGCGGAAAGCATTCTTTATCTCTGTCTGGACGGGATTGTCCGACTTGTATCCGGCGGGCACCAATGCCGTAAGTGACGGATAGCAAGGCTCGATGCTGTGACCAAGTTCCTCTGCCCACATGTAACCGTCACCGGTAGAACCGGTTCCGGGATAAGACAGGCCGCCGGTTGCAATGATCAGTTTCTTGCAATTGTACTCAACAGGTTCGATTGTGATTTCCTCACGGGTGGGAGCCGGTTTTCCGGGACGGAGCTTTCTGGAATCGTCGACGGGAATCCTGACCTGCTTCCTGGAAGTCTGGACACAGTCAAGGCCGAAGCCGTTTTTCACCACGTCGATGGTCTTGACCTCACAGTCCGTCACCACCTTTACACCCGCCAGGGTGCATGCCCTAAGAAGCGTATCAACCACGTCACCGGCATTGTGTGAGGCGGGGAAAGCACGGTCTCCCCTCTCCACTACGGAGCGCATTCCGTTCTTCTTGAAGAGTTCTATGACGCCTTCAGGAGTGAGGTTATGCCATGCTGGGCTCAGGAACTGCGGATCAGAGCTGATCCGGGCCTGGAAATCTTCCCAAGGCTTCACATTGGTAAAGTTGCATCGGCCTTTGCCGGTAATCATTACCTTGCGCCCGGCCTTGGGCATTTTCTCAAGGACGGTGACGGTTCCGCCGTTTTCACTTCGGGCAAGAATCTCTGCCGCGCCAATGGCCGCCGCCAGTCCGGCGGCTCCTCCGCCAATCACAACGATGTCAGATTTCATAATTTCCAATAGTAACTTACAAAGATAGCAATTTTTTAGTATCTTCAGTAAGTACTGAAACGCACATCTATCTTTGATCTTGCAATTCTTGGCTGAGGCCCTGCCGGTTATGTCGCTGAGGAGAAATTTTGAAAGAAACTCTGGAGAACTAAATAATGAGGCCGATTTGATGTCGGCCTCATTGTCCAATGAAATAAACTACACACTTTAAATGGATTTCATTGGGACCACATCTCGCGACGGGGTTATGGCGCAGGGATGAAACTCACGGCCACGCCGCCTGAAGTTGCAAGGCGGAACATGAGGGTGTCACCCTTTGTAACTGTTTGTCTTGTAATTGTATAAGCATACGGATTGGATTCCCATGACGCGTCGGCGGCATCGGCATATATGACTGCATCATAGCTTACACCCTCCTCAAGGAAGCTCAGGGGCTGGGTTATTTCACGTGCGCTTTCATCTGTGGTGGCGCCGTAGAAATACCTGTTCCCACAGCGGCGTACCACTGCAATCCATTCTCCCACTTCCCCCTGAAGGGCTTCCGAGGCATCGCAGTCTGCATCAAAATCCCTGAAGAACTGGAATGCAGGGTGCCCCTCATAGTTTTCCAGGAGATCGCAAGCCATCTGAAGAGGCGAGTAAAGTACTACCCAGTTCGCAATCTGCTTGCACAGGGTTGTATTTACGCGGCATTCGGTTCCAGGTTGCCCCCAATCCCTTACCTGAGGCTTTCCCTCAATGCTGCGGTACTCCACGTCAAACACGCCGGGGGTGTAGTCCATAGGGCCGCCGAGCAAGCGGGTATAAGGGAGCACCTCGTGGTGGGAAGGCGGATTGCCTTCGCTCCAACCGTTGTATTCCATCCCACGGCCGCATTCGCGTGTCATGAAATTAGGCCAGGTGCGTCGGATTCCGGACGCCTTGATGGTCTCATGGGCATCAATCATGATATGCTTTTCCGCCGCCTCTTCAACCACTTTTTGGAAATGGCTGACTCCTGTCTGGCTATGTCTGGGAATACCTCCATGCAACCCGCCGCCGGCATATCCGGTTTTCAAGGCGTGGACACCGTTGGACTCAAGCCACTCAAAGCTCCGTTCCAGCTGCTCTTCAAAACGCCGGAAATTGCCGCCTGTCTCATTGTGGGATATGAACGCTATACCTTTTTCACGGGCATAAGAAAGTACTTTTTCAATGTCAAAGTCAGGAGCGGCCTTGGTGAAATCGAAGTCGGGAAGCGCTTCAGAACCCCTCCAAGCGTCGTTCCAACCCTCAAACAGGACTCCCTGTATATTGTTTTCGGCGGCAAAGTCAATGTAACGGAGCGCGGCCTCGGTAGTGGCGCCGTGGTATTTGTCGCCGCCCCAGGATTCAATGCCAAGATGCATGCCCCACCACACGCCCACGTATTTCATGGGCTTGATCCAGGAGACATCGGCAATCTTGCATGGTTCGTTGAGGTTCAGGATGAGGGCCGAATTCACCAGTCCCACGGCACTGGGGCTGATCTGCACCGTGCGCCAGGGGGTGGAAAAATCATCGTCCAGGATGGCACAGGGGGCACCTGGCTGCATCGAAAGCGGGGCCAGGGCGCTCTGGAAGGCCGTTTCACCGATGTTGCGGAGCACCATTTCCGGGTAGTCGTAAATGGCTGCCTCATGCACGCTGGCGTACAAATCGTCGGCAAACTTGACGGTAATGGGCGTATTGGCGTCCTGAACCTCCGAAAGCGGCAGTTTGCGGTACAGGTGCTCGTAGGAATTGAAGTCCCCGGGGATGCTCCAGCTCATACCTTCGCCTGCAAAGCGGAACTCGCTTTTCTCGCCTCGAAGCAGCAGGGTATCTTTCTCTGTCTGAACGATATAGCGAAAGCCGAAGCCATCGTCAAAAAGCCGGAATTCCAGCGCCAGGTTCTGCCCCTCGGCCCCGTTCAGATGCACGGTCATTCCGCGATGGCAGTCGCGCAGCTGCTTATTCTCGCCCCAGGCCTGGGTCCAGGATTCATCCACCGACGCGCGTTTGATGCGAGTCACATGGAAGCCGTCCGCGAGATTCACTCCGTCGGCCTCCAGTCCCAGCGCCGAGGTCTCGATGAATGGCTTCCCGTTCACCGTCACGGCATAGCGCGGCGCCCCTTCCTCCGTCAGGGAGAATGTGAGGCCGATGTGTCCGTCCGGCGAACTGAGTGTTGCGGGCAGCTTGGGCTGGGGGGAACAGGCGAAAACGCCCGTCAACACTGCCACAAGCCCCCAAAAGTGGCTGTATCGGCACATAAAACGCGCTATTATTTTGTATAAATCTTGTATTCGTAAGCCTTGAGGGAAAAAGTGCTGGAAAGGGTTTCCGAACTGCCCGTCAGCACATCCTTCACTTTCTCGCCGGCACGTTCCATCGGAGCTTTTTCCGACACGGCCTTGCTGGTCGGATTCACCACCACTAGAAGGCTCTTCTCGGCGTTCTCGTAATAAATGCTTACGAGTTCACCGGTAGAGTAGTATTTTGGGGCGCCTTTCCGGATACCGGACACTTCGTCATAGGCATTCATCAGGGCCTCATATTTCTTGGTATAGCTCTGACCGGCGGTCCAGTTCATCACGGTCACATTAAAGAACGAGAGAGGCTTGTCATAGCCGACTTCCTGGGAACTGTAGATGAGCGGGCTCTCGCCGATGAAGGCGGTCATGGCAAAAGCGGCCAAGGCGCCGTCGGCGCCGCCGAATTTGCTCAGCGGGCTGTCTTCGGAAGCCTGGTCGTGGTTGGTGATGAAGCGGAGAATGTGCTTCCCGGAAGCGAGGTCCTGCGTTTCACCGCCGATGTGCTCCCGGAATTTCTCCACCGACATGGCACCATTGAACAGCTGTTCCAGGCCCCATTCATAGGACCAGCCGTAAATGTAATCGAAACCGGCCGTCAGGAAGGCTTTGTCGCCCACTTCAGCCAGCATGACGGCGTCCTTCTTCTGTTCCCGGATGGACGCTATGGCATCCTTCCAGAAGTCCACGGGAACGCCGTCGGCATAGTCGCAGCGGAAACCGTCCACGCCGGCTTCCTTCAACCAGTAGAGCATGGCGCTCTTCATGGCCGCGCGCATGTCCTTGTTGTCATAGTTCAAGTCGGCCACATCGGTCCAGTTGGTTCCTTCCGGATGGATGATTTCTCCATCTTTCTGCGTATACCAGTCCGGGTGCTCTTTCACCCAGGGATGGTCCCAGGCCGTGTGGTTGGGCACCCAGTCCAGAATGACTTTCATCCCTTTCTGATGCGCTGTGTTCACCAGCGATTTCAGGTCGTCCATGGTACCGTAGGAGGAATTCACCGCCTGGTAATCTTTTACGCAGTAGGGAGAATTCACCGTCTTCTCCTGCCCGATGGGATAGATGGGCATCAGCCAGAGGATATCGGTGCCCAGCGCCTTGATGTTGTCCAGGCGACCGGTGATGGTCTTCAGGCTGCCGGAAGAGGCAAAGACCTTGGGATTGGCCTCGTAAAACACAGGGATACGTTCGGCAGCCACGTATTTGCTGCTGTCACCGCCTCCGGAGGGCGTGTCGGGGTTGTCCTTGCCGTTACACGAAAAGAGTAGGGCCGGAAGAACGAAAAGAAGCAGAGATTTGATTTTCATGTCGATGCTGTATTAATTGGCAGGCCGGAGTCCGGTCAGGGGCTCCGGCCCGATAGGTTTAGAACAGTTTTACCGTTCCGTCAGAAACTTTGAAGAAGTACGTTCCCTGACTGACGGTGAAGTCATTGAAAGCGTCAAACTGTTTTCCGTTGTTGGCATTGTTGAAAATCAAGTTCTCTTTCTTGCCGATAACATTATTGACGACAAGGACCTTGGCATCGACATTGCCGACCTTGACCGTGGAAGCCGGAGCGACAGCACCGGGCCAGCCGCCCGCGGCTTCCGCTTCACCCCACATATAGAGGGCAAGTCCCTCTGTCCATCCGGTCTGGTCGTTCACGAAGAATACAGCCGATTGAGACGGGTCTTTCAGGGTAACTCCGCTGTCCGTGACGGTGAAGTAGAACTCTGTCTTGTCCAGCGTCAGCGGGAAACTAGCCAGCTCTATGCCGTTGTTATTATTGTTGAAAATGAGATTTTCGTTCAGTCCATCCGCATTTTCCACAATGAACACCTTGTAATCAATTCCATCTACGGAGACTGTTCCGCACACCTGCAAACCGGGCCAACCGCCGCCGAGGTCGTTTACATCGCCCCACATATAGAGAGCGATTGCATCCCAGCCGGTCTGGTCGTCGACGAAGAAGGTGACACGTTTGGGAGCGACATCCTCATTCACCACATCGTAATTGGCATCCAGCCTGACAAAAGCGTCTTCCTCAAGGTTGAGCATCGTCTGAGCGCGGAATACTTCATCATTTTCGTCGGAGTGGAAAATCGCATTCACTTCCTTCTGTCCCGAGAAGGAAGTAGGGACAAGCATGACCTCGTACTCTTCGCCAAGGAAATAACCGGGAATAGACTGAATGCCGGGCCACTCTGTGGAGATGGTCGTACCTTCCTTGTCAAACCAGAAGTGTCCGTAGAGTTTGCCGGGCCAGTAAGATTCGTTCTTCACCCATACACGGGTACCCATGTTCAGTTCCGTCAAGCCTGTGTCGGTAAGCTCATAGTAGCGGTCGGTATCCAACAGGAGGGATTCAACCGTCACGCGGACAGACTCATCGGCCACGTTGGGGTGGAAAATGATGCCAATCTCCGTGCCGCGATTCCCACGCAGGGTGGAAAGTACGGTAAACTCTGTACCATCGATGGTTACGTAGTCCGTAAGTTCCTTACCGGGCCATTCAGTGGAGGAGTTGCCCCAATAATGGGCAAAGGTCGAGGCACCCCAGGTAGTGCTGTTCTTGATATAAAGCTTCGGACCATCCTCGGGTTCCGGCTCCTGTTCCTCGAGCTCGGGCTTCCGGTCTATGCCGAGATTCGGGAGAAGGGTAGCCTTTTCAGCCGTGACGGTGAAGAAGAAGTCGGCCACGTCAAAGGTGATGTGCGGATCGTCCCCTGTCTGGACGCCGTTGCCGTTGTTGTTGAAGATGACATTCTCCGACAGTCCGTTGGCGGCGGGGCCTATCTCGAAGTAAGTCCATTCCTTACCCCCCAGTTCGATGGTGCCGGCAGGAGCGATTCCGGGCCAGCCGCCATACAGGTTGTCCACGCCTTTCCCATCATAGCTGTACATATACAGCGCTATTTCATCCCAGCCGGTCTTGTCCTCGATATAGATGCGGAAGTTCTTGTGGACAGGAATGTCGACGAGTTCCTGAACAAGGAAGTCATTGGACCAGGCACCGGCCATATATACAGTATAGACATTGCCGACGGTAGCATTGCTGATGGAATGTTCGGGTTCCTTGTTGAGCGGGGTACGCTCGAGACCTTTGTCCACAACGACGAAATAGAAGCCGTCAGCAAGGGTTTTTCCGTCCTTGAATTCGGTGGGATCCAGGTAGACACCCCATTTACGGTTCATGTCTGACGCCTGTTCCATCTGATATCGGGTACTGCTCACAACAGCGGCGGAGTCGCCCAGAGCGGGCCCGGCGATGTAGACAGCGTCCGTAGCGGTCAGACCCAGCGGGGCGATGGCCTCAATCAGAATCAAGTTGTCCTTCACTGCGAAAGAGGCAGTCTCATGACTGAAATCAATATCTTTCACAGAGCAGCCGACTGCAACGGCCAGGAAGGACACTGCAACAAGTATTTTATTGAAAATCTTTTTCATAAGGCGAGAATCGATTAATAGTTAGGATTCTGCTCCAGACCGCTGTTGACGGAAAGCGCCGTAATAGGCAGCGGATACCATTCATACTTGCGGTCACGCTTGGCAGGATAGAGGTTCGCCTCGGAACCACGCCCGAAGAACCACCACTGGCCCTGGGTGAATTTGTCGAAACGACGGAGGTCGGTACGGCGGCGCTCGCCTTCCCCGAGGAATTCGAGACCCCACTCACTCAGCATCCAGTCTTTGTCAAAGGTAGTAAAGCCGGGGCCGGGCTGGTCTTTGATGGAAACCCAGTCGGCTTCCGTGAAGTAACGCTTGCGCACGTTGTTCACGAGTTCCTTCGCGTTCTGCGAAGTGCTCACACCGTTCAGGTTACATTCTGCGAGCATGTAGTACACTTCGGCCAGGCGAATCTGGACATCGTGGATGTTGATGAAGTTGATGCCGAAGGCGTCCGGGTACACGGGATAGCGGATAAGGCGGTAGCCGGAGTTGGTTTCGCCCCAGCGGGGAGACTGGACATCCTCCAGGGCATGGCCTTTCTGAAGGAACTGACCCACCTGGTCTACATAGACCAGATCCTGACCGGGACGGTCGGCATCGGCCTCAGCTGCCTTATTGGTCCCGTACAGGTACTGTTTGCCCATCAGGAACAAACCGGACCAGTTGCCGTTTTCGTCGCACTGGAAGGGACCGCGGCGGAGATCCTTCTTGTTCATGCGCTCATACACGGCGCCGAGTTTGTCACCATAGTAGGTAATAAAGCTCCTGCCGCCGTCGGTACCGCCGGTGGGACGGACCTTTCCGCTGTTGTCGAAGGAAGGCGACACAATCACGCAGTTCCACGCACCGGCATCGGGATGACTGCCGGAGAATCCGAGGCAATCAAGCGAATTGTAGGCGATGTACGGGAAGTTGCGCATGTTGTAGGTCCCATGTGGCGTATAGGCCAAATCCCAGGCATAGGCGAAGATGAGCTCTTTGCAGGCCTCATTGCCATAGCTGTAGATTTCGCGGTAGTCCTTGGCCAGCTGATACTTGCCATACTTGTCGGCGAGGATGTCCTCGCAAATCTTGGCGCAGTCGGCATAGTGGTCTTCGTTGATGTAGACCTTGGCGTTGATGAGAAGGCGGGCCTTCAGCACCCGGTTGGCAGCCTGGTTCATGTGGAAGAGGCTGTTCACGGGAAGAGCCTCCAAGGACTCGTCCAGTTCTGTGCTGATGAAGTCGTAGATGCTGTTGCAACCGGCGTCGAAGGAGCCTTGCACCTTGGATTCGGACTGAGGAAGATCTACGGTCTCTTCGGCGCTGAGGGTGTTCAGCGGAATCACGCCGCCCCAGAGGTCGAAGACTTTCAGATAAGCCCAGGCACGCAGTGTGCGGGCTTCGGCCACATAGACGGCCAGTTCCTCATCGGTGATGCCGAAGTCGGCGCCGGTCTTGCCCTTGATGTCATAAAGGTACTGGTTGCACAGGCCGATGGTGCTCCAGGTGCCCTCCCAGGCCTTTCGGATAACGGGAGCCTGCTCGGTCCAGGTGTGGGAAGAGAGGACGAACTTTTCGCCTTCGTCCCAGCCCCATGTACCGCCGTTCCAGACGCGCCAGGCAATCTGGTCGCCGGAAACTTCGTTGAGCCAGAAGAAATGCTCGACAGGCTGCTGAATATCGTAGTAGATGGCGGCAAGTCCGCTCTGCAGACCTACTTCCTTCTCATAGAACAAATCCTTGTCCAGGCGGTCATAGGCCTTCTCCTCCAGATTGAAGCAGGAGGTCACCGTAAGGGCGGCTGCAGCGAGGACAGTAAGTATATTGCTAATCTGTTTCATATCCATAATCGTTTAGAAGCTTGCAACAACACCCAGGGAAATCTGCGCAGCCAGCGGATAGGCGCCATTGGTATCCACGCTCGGGGTCAGGCCCACCGAATTGATGGCGGAAGGATCCGTGCCCTTGTAGCCGGTGAGCGTGAAGAGGTTCTTGGCGGAGAGATAGATGCGCAGGCTGTTCACATACTGCCAGTCGGCAGTCTTGAAGTTGTAACCCAGTGTTGCACTGGAGAGTTTGAAGTAGTCGCCGTTCTGGAGGAAGAAGCTGGAGAACTGGCCGCCGCCGGTCGTGATACCTTGATAATCAGTGTAGGCGGAGCGGTACACATTGGCGCCGCCGTTCAGGCCTTCCAGGCCCATGCCGTACAGGCGCATGTTGAAGATTTTGTACAGGAAGGCACCGTTGAAGGCCAGGTTCAGATCCCAGTTTCCATAGCTGAAGCTGTTGTTCCAGTTGAGGAAGAGCTTCGGGGCGGCATTGCCGATATAGCGCTTGTAGGAAGCATCGGCGGAGGAGGCATTCACCAGGTTGCCGTCATTGTCATAGACCATGATTTCGCCGGTTTCGCTGACACCGCCATACTCATAGCCATAGAACTGGCCCACCTTGCTGCCTTCGGCCGTGCGGAAGAGGTACTCGCTGGTACCCACGCCGGGCTTCTGGTAGAGGTCTACCCAGGAGGCGTTGTGCATGGAGTCGGACAGTTTGCGAAGAACGGTCTCGCCATAGGAGAGATTGATGCCGGTGGTCCACTTGAGCTTGTTCCTGGTGAACACGTCATAGTCCAGGGAGAGTTCCACGCCGTAGTTGTCGGTGGTACCCACGTTCACCAGGATGGTGTTGTGAATGTACGGAGGCTGGGGAGCCTGATAGGTGTACAGCAGGTCGCGGGACTGGCGGTCAAAGACATCCAGGCTACCGCGCAGGCGGCTGTTGAAGAGGGCGAAGTCCACACCGAAGTTGACGGCAGACAGTTTTTCCCAGCCCAGGTCCGGATTGGCGTTCAGGGAAGGATAGAAACCTGTGACCCAGGAACCGTTGAAAGGATAGGCGCCGTGGGTGGAGTAGGTCTGGATGGACTGGTAGGAACCGAAGCCGGAACGGCCGGTTACACCGTAGCTGATACGGGGTTTGAGGCTGTTGACCCAAGTAGCGTCCTGCATGAAGTCCATGGCGGCAGTTTCCCATGCGAGGGAGACGGAGGGGAAGTTACCCCACTTGTTGTGCTCGCCAAACTTGGTGGAACCTTCCCTGCGGAAGGATACCGAGGCGAAGAGTGTGTTCTTCCAGTTGTAGTTCACGCGGCCGAAAACGCCGATGAGCTTATACCCTTCCTTGCCCGACCACATGTTGGCCTCGCCGTCGGCCAGGGCGGTACCGCCGTACAGCTGGTTGTATAGCAGGGAGTCGAATTCGTAGCCCTGGTTGGAGGCGCCGAAGCTTTCGCCGATGTAAGACTCATGGGAGTAGCCGGCAACGGCCTGGATGGTGTGGTCCTGCAGGGAGAGTGTGTAGTTGAACAGCCATTCCAGGTTCTGCGTGTCATATTTATAGTAGTTGATGCTGGCCTGGCCCCTATAACCACCCCAGTAGGAGTTACCGGAATCGGTAGGCGTGTAGAAATTAGTCTTGTAGTCGTTGAAGTTCAGCGAGTATGTGAGCGTGGTGGACAGCAGGTGCTTGTCGGTCTGGATGATGTTCAGCTTGGCGGAAGCGGAAGCGAGCAGGTACAGACGGGCGCCGTTGCTGGTGTTCTCGGTCATCTGCTTGACAGGATTGCGGGCGCCGGTAGGCGAAGTGGGCTGATAATACGAGCCGTCCTCGTTCTTGATGCCCATGGTAGGGTTCATGGAGAGGGCGGTGTCGAACATGCCGTCATCGCCGTAGGTCTCATTGACGCGGCGGGCGTTCACGCTCGCACCCAGCTGGAGGCGGTTGCCGATGAATTTCTGCTCGGCGGCAAGGCGTAGGCCATACTCGCGGCGGGCATCCACCAAATCCAGGCCGGTGGCATCCTTGAAGTTGAGCGAGGCGTTGTAGGACCCGTTCTCGGAACTGCCGTCGATGGAGACATACTGGTTGTGGTCGTAGGAGAACTTGCGGAGAAGAGAACGGTACCAGTCGGTGCTGTAGCCGTAGTCATTGCCGCGCAGGGAACGGCGGAATTCGTCGGCCGTCAGCACCTGCGGAATGTCCTTCACCAGATTGACGCCGAAGTAGGAATCGTAGGTTACATGGGCCTGGCCTACCTCGGAGGAACCTTTCTTGGTGGTCACGAGGATAACGCCGTTGGCGCCTCGGGTACCGTAGATAGCGGCTGAGGCGGCATCCTTGAGGACGGTCATGCTCTCGATATCCTGCGGAGCCAGGTTGCGGATATTGCCGCCGGGGACGCCGTCAATGATTACGAGCGGGTCGTTGCCGGCCTGCAGGGAGGTGGCGCCACGAATCTGGAGGGAGGAGGAGGAGTTCGGGTTACCGGCCGATGTGGTACTCACATTCAGACCTGCCACCTTACCGGTAAGCATTTCCATAGCGTTGTTGACGCTACCTTGAATAAAGTCTTTCTTGTCCACCTGGACAATTGAGGAGGAAATTTCCTTCTTGGACAGGGTGCCGTAACCAATGACCACGGACTCGTTCAGGAAGGTGTTGTCCTCACTCAGAACGATGGTTTCCGGAAGATTCTTGGCGAGGAATTCCAGCGTGGCATAGCCAATGCAGCTGACGACAATCTTTGCGTCGGCTGAGGATACCGTGAGGGAGAAATCACCGTCCAATCCGGTGGAGACACCGGTTGTGGTGCCTTCCTCCATGACGGTTGCTCCAATCACGGGGCCCAGTTCATCGACTACCACACCCTTGATCTGATATCCGCCTTGGGCGAATACGAAGCCTGCCGCCATAAGCAGCAAAGCCAAAGTTGAGATAATCCTTTTCATCAGGTTTTGTTATTGAGTTTGGTTATTGTGTGCAGTTGTTTTATGCAGCCAAACAAAGTTATGGCTCTTTATACGCGCGTCCTAAATAAATATGTAAAATATAATCGTTTTGAGAAATGCATAAAAATAACAGACTGACAGTCAGTCTGTTAACGAATGGGCCTCAATAAAAAAATATAACGGGAATATCGGCCTATCTTATGCCGATTTTCATTATTTGCTCTTCAAAGGCGTCATTTTCCACCAGCGATTTGTTCTTTACCCGGGTCTTGTATGTGTTGATAGTGTGGACGGAGTAATCAAGGAATTTTGCAATGCGGTCACTTTCCGTAATTCCAAGCCTGATGAGGGCGAAAATGCGCATTTCTGTCAAGAGGCCATGCTGGGGCTGTACTTGATCTTCTTCATTGAACAGGGCGTTGTACTCCTGGACAAAACTTGGAAAAATAGTCAGGAAAGTAGTGTCGAAAGACTCGTACATGCGGTCACGCTCCTTGCTGATGGCCGATTCCTTCACACTGCGGCGGAGTTCATCGTACTGTTTTGTAACGAGCATCCGGTCCACGGTCTTATAAAGAACGGATATCTTGTCAATATATTCTGAATTCTGATAGAACGAACTCCCTATATACGCGGTCTTGATTTCATCTGCCTCGGCAAGCTTGGCGTTAAGGCTGTCCAGCTTACGGTTTTGACGGCGTATGAAAATGATGGCCGCAATTGACGCAAGTATGATGAGAATAGCCACGATGATGCCAATGAGAAGGAAATTCTTTTGGTGCTGAAGGGCATCGTTGCGGTTCTTCTCAATGATTGGTAAAACGGCCCCTACCTCTATCTTGCGGAGACGGGCATCGTAGAAATTGGCATCATCGAAGGATTCACGAACATATCTGGCGGGGCGGTCGGTCTGGCCAAGGTGTGAAAGGACATCGGCCAGCATCCTTAAGGCGGTAGTCTCCTTGGTTGAGGACTGCAGGTCACAGACGGCCGCATTGGCCAGATATTCCACAGCCTTCTGCGAATCTCCGCTTTTCAGATACATCCAGCCAAGACATGATGTGACTATGGCTCTGCGATGAAGATCAATATCTTGCCCCAGAAGATAAGTAAACTCGCCGATGCTTTCTGCAGAGCGGCCGCTTTTCATCATGAGGTCTGCATGATGATAGTGCCAGTCGTCACTTTGCTGGTCCAGGAGAGCGAGGAGTTTCAAGGAATATGCATGACCGCTTTCAAGGTATGCGGGACGCCAGTCTTCCTCATAATTGTAATCGGCAATCGAGTAGTTGAGGCGAACCATTGTGCGGTAGTAGTTCACCAGAGTATTCCGGGAGCATCCCTCAGGATTAATCTTTTCAGCTTCTTCAAAGGCTTCCTTGAAAAAACCGGCCGATAACAGACAAAAAACTTTTGAGCATCCGGCGTGCACAATTTTGTCTTTCTCATGCAGGGATATGGCAAGTTCACGCAGGCGGTTGGAGTAAGCGTAGGCGGAATCGTATTTGTAGCTGGCATACTCGTTAAACAGGGCATCATATATTGCATATTGCTCCTGAGGAGTAGAGAACCCTTTCCGGCGGAGGCTGTCTATCCTTGCCTCCTTTCTGGCGTCGTAGAACTCTTTCTTCTCCAGTTCCGAATCCAGCAGCTGCAATGCGTCTGTTTCTTTGGCAAAAACTTGGCAAAGCGAGAACAGCATCGATAATATGACCAGTACCCTTTTCATAACCCACAAATATACTTATTTTTTGAGAACTTCCAATTGTTGTCAGGCTGAAAACAAGGCTGAGGGCCCTACCGGAATGTGGTTTAAAAAAACCGGGAGCATGGCTGTGCTCCTGGTTTTTTGAGCCACTCATCAGGCTCGAACTGACGACCTGCGCGTTACGAATGCGCTGCTCTACCGACTGAGCTAAAGTGGCAAACCGACTTCAAATGAATCGGGACTGCAAATATACGATAAATTTTTGTATTTTTGTAACCGGTTGGTAAAACGATCACAATTTAATTAAAACTTATGAAGAAATTATTGGCACTCTTTGCAGTGGCCGCTGTAGCTCTGGCCTCCTGCACAAAGTATGAATCCGTAAAGGGAGACCCCCTTGACGCCAGGATTTACACCCTGTCCAACGGACTCAAGGTGTACATGACCGTGAACAAGGACGAACCCCGTATCCAGACCTACATCGCCGTAAATGCGGGCGGCAAGGATGACCCGGCCGACAATACCGGCCTCGCCCACTATCTTGAGCACATGATGTTCAAGGGAACCCAGCAGTTCGGCACTCAGGATTATGAGGCAGAAAAACCGCTCCTTGCACAGATAGATTCCCTCTTTGAGGTTTACCGCACTCTCACAGACCCCCAGGAGCGCGCCGACCTCTATGCACAGATTGACGCCATAAGCTACGAGGCTTCCAAACTTGCCATTCCCAACGAGTATGACAAGATGATGTCCATCATCGGCGCAGAAGGGACAAATGCCTTCACGTCCAACGATGTTACCTGCTATACTGAGGAGATTCCCTCCAACCAGATCGAGACCTGGGCCAGGATTGAGGCCGACCGCTTCAAGAACTGCGTCTTCCGCGGTTTCCACACGGAGCTCGAGGCTGTCTACGAGGAGAAGAACATGGGCCTTGCCAATGATTCTGAAAAGTGCATCGACGCCCTTGATTCCATGCTCTTTGTGAACCACCCTTACGGAACCCAGACCGTCATCGGCACGCAGGAGCACCTGAAGAATCCTTCCCTGAAGGCAATCCGCTATCAGAAGGATACTTACTACGTTCCCAACAACGTGGCAATCTGCCTTTCCGGAGACTTTGACCCCGACGCTACCATTAAAATAATCAAGAAGTATTTTGGGGACTGGAAAGCCAATCCCAATCTTCCGAAGCGCAATTTCGGCACGGAAGAACCCATAACAGCCCCCAAGTCAAAGGATGTCTATGGCTTTGAGGCCGAGATGGTTCTCTTCGGCTGGAGAACGCCCGGACGTTCAAGTCAGGAAAGTGAAATCGGCGAAATTGCAAGCGCCATCCTCTATAACGGAAAGGCCGGTCTTGTAGATACGGACTGCATCCGCACCCAGAGCATACTTGGCGGCGGTTTCTTCAACTATGACCGCACAGACTGGGGTCTCCTCCTTGCACAGGGCATGCCCAAGGAGGGCCAGTCTCTTGAAGATGTGAAGGACATTCTCATGGCAGAAGTTGCCAAGCTCCGCAGCGGAGACTTCTCCGAAAGCCTCCTTGAGGCAGCCAAGGCCAATTACAAGCTCCGCTACATGAGGGGCCTTGAATCCAACCGTTCCCGCGTGAGCCTGTTCATGAACGCTTTCATAAGTGATACTCCCTGGAAGGAAGAGGTTGGCAAGGTTGGCCGCATTGAGAAAATCACCAAGGAAGATGTTGTGGCCTGGGCAGGCAAATACCTTGCTCCGGAAAGCTATGCAATTGTGTACAAACATTTTGGAGAGGATAAGTCCGTCAAGAAGATAGATGCCCCCAAGATTACCCCCATCGTTACCAACCGTGACAAGCAGAGCGCCTTCCTCCAGGAAATCGCCTCCCTTGAGCCGGCTCCCATCGAACCCGTTTTCGTTGACTTCGACAAGGATATGAGCGTATCCAAGGTCGGTGACCTCCAGCTCCTCTACAAGAAGAACGAAAAGAACGATATTGCAACCGTCACCTTCCGTTACGACAAGGGCTCAGACAACGCCCCCGTACTTGACATTGCTGCCGATTACTGGGAGTACCTTGGCTCTGAAGTTGCGAGCGGTGAAGAATATGCAACCCGCATGTATGAGCTTGCAGCAAACGGCGGTCCCCGCGTTGGCGGAAACACCACCAACATCACCGTGAGCGCCCTCAGCGAGAACCTCTCAGAGGCCCTGGAACTCACTGAAAAGCACCTTTCCACCCTCATCCCTGACGATGAAGTGTTTGCAGAACTCAAGGCCGACCTTATCCAGTCCCGCATCGACTCAAAGAAAAACCAGCGAGCCTGCAGCAGTGCCATCCAGCAGTACCTCACTTATGGTCCCGAATATATCAAGAATGGCAGTCTCACAAACAAGCAGCTGATTGCCCTCAGTTCAGAAGGCGCCTTGAACTCTCTTAAAGACCTTCTTGGTTGCACCCATACCATATTGTATTATGGTCCCGCATCCATTGAAGAGGTGAAGGAAATGCTTGAAAACCACAAGACAGATGGTCTGAAGCCGCTTGAAAAGACACATGCCGTCAAGCGTCTTACCCCTTCAAAGCAGGTTTATGTGGCTCATTACGATTCCCGCCAGTTCAATTATGTGCAGTACTCTGACAGGGGAGAAAAGCTTGACCTTGCTGAGGATGCCCTCATCGAGCTTTTCAATGAATACTACGGCGGCGGAATGAACGCCATCGTGTTTCAGGAGATGCGTGAATCCCGCGCCCTTGCCTATGGTGCCGGTGCATGGCTCTCCGGTCCCTCCTGGAAGGATGACACCTATTCCTTCAGAGCCTATATCGCCTCCCAGAACGACAAGCTCCAGAAGGCCATAGAAGGTTTTGACGAGATTATCGAGGATATGCCACAGGCTCCCGAGAACCTTGAAATTGCAAAGTCCTCCATACTTGGAAAGCTCCGTACCCAGAGGGTAACCGGCCAGAGCGTACTCTACAGCTACCTCCAGGCTCAGGAACTTGGGCTGGATGAGCCACGTGAGAAGGCTATATATGAGAAGGTAGACGCGCTCACCATGGAAGAACTCCTTGCGACCCACGCGAAGTGGATCAAGGGCCGCACCTACAATTATTCCGTACTGGGAGACACCAAGGACATGGACATGAACTTCCTCCGCACCCTTGGCCCGGTAAAGATTCTCACTCTTGAAGACATTTTCGGTTATTGATGAAACACAATCACGTAGTCATAATGGCAGGAGGCGTGGGGAGCAGGCTTTGGCCTCTCTCCACCCCCGAAACGCCAAAACAGTTCATTGACGTTCTTGGAGTTGGAAAAAGCCTGATTCAGCTCACAGTAGAACGCTTTCTTCCCGTTTGCGCCCCGGAGAATTTCTGGGTAGTCACGGGAGAAAGATATGTAAGTCTTGTCAAGGAGCAGATTCCCGGCATTCCTGAAGACCAGATTCTTGCAGAACCTGAAGGCCGCAATACTGCTCCCTGCATCGCTTACGCCTCCTGGAAAATATCAATCAAGGACCCGGAAGCAAACATCGTGGTCACGCCTGCCGATGCCCTTGTCCTCAAGACCGCAGAATTCTCAGACGCCATCGGCAAGGCCCTCAGTTTCACCGAAGGTTCAGATGCCATCGTCACGGTTGGCATCGCTCCAACGAGGCCTGAGACCGGTTACGGCTATATCCATGCTTCCGAGGCAGTCCGCGGACAGATTGTAAAGGTATCGGAATTCAAGGAAAAACCCTCCCTGGAGACCGCCAAGGCCTATCTTGCCGATGGCCACTACTTCTGGAACGCAGGCATCTTCGTATGGAACGTAAAGACTATCGTGAGGGAACTCAGAACGCATGCGCCGCAAATATCGGCAGTGATGGACGAACTTCAGCCGTCGCTCTTTACAGAGTCCGAACAGGGCGAACTCCGCCGCCTCTTCCCCTCCTGCGACAAAATATCCATCGACTACGCCGTCATGGAAAAGAGCCGCAGCATCTACGTCATTGCCGACGACCTCGCCTGGAGCGACCTCGGCTCCTGGGGTTCCATTAAGGGCCACATAAATGCCGATGATGCCGGAAACGTCGTTGTAGGAGGCGATGTGCGCCTCTTCGGATGCAAGGACTGCTTTGTACATGCTTCCTCTGAAAAGCGCGTAGTTGTGGAAGGTCTTGAAGGATACATAGTTTCGGAATCTGACGGCCGCCTTCTCGTCTGCCGCCTTTCCGAAGAACAGCACATAAAAGAATTTTCCGCCTAATTGTCATTTCGAGCGAAGCCCTCTGTCATTTCGAGCGAAGTCGAGAAATCTCAAAAAAACTTGAAAAATTATTTGCAGAATCAAAAATAGTTTGTACCTTTGCAATCCCGAAAACGGGAGGGCCCTAAGGGGCAAACGGAAGACTCGTTAGCTCAGTAGGTAGAGCACATCCCTTTTAAGGATGGGGTCTCGGGTTCGAGCCCCGAACGGGTCACAAGAAGCGAGTCTTCTAAAAACAAACCAGACTGAATGCACTCTTAGCTCAGCTGGTAGAGCAGCTGACTCTTAATCAGCGGGTCTAGGGTTCGAGTCCCTAAGAGTGCACAAGGCGGCAGTCCACTACGGATTGCCGCCTTAATTTTACAAGTGGTACTTGACCAGCGCCTCTATGGGCTCAGGTATAAAAGCCCTGATTCTGATGCCGCTGCTTTCAAAAATAGGACGCACAATATCCTTGAGGGCATTCCCGAAACCGCCGATGATTCCCACAGGGTATTTATCAATCTCATACTGCCTGAGGCTTCGGTCAACAAATGCCTGGAAATGGGCATCGACCATTCTCTTGATATACGGATGGTCGTAATGCGACATGATGAACGGGCAAAGACTGCCAAGCCAACCGGAAGGTGAACCGGGATTATGATACACCATCTCAACTATCTCCGGATACGTGGCCGGGAAACGTGACGCATAATCTGCAGCAATCTCCTCCGGCACCAAACCCTTGATGTAGTCCGATATAAACAGCCTTCCAAGCACCGAGGCAGAGCCGTCATCCCCAAGGATAAAGCCTCCGGACTTTACATGCTTGACAATTTGAGTTCCATCCCACTGGCAGGAATTGGAGCCCGTTCCAAGAATTGCAGCAATCCCGGGTTCATGCCCGCATGCCGCCCTTGCCGATGCCACAAGGTCTGTCTGGACCTCTACGGCAGAAGCATTAAAGGAGCGGCCGAGTATTCCCTCAACATCCTTGCGGATTTGATTCGTAAGGACCCCTGCGGTGTAATAATATACAGCGTCAATCTTTCCGGCAGACAGCTTGGAGGCAGCCTCCTCAATGATTGAAGCAATCACCTCCATCTTCATTGTGGACACATTCGTCCCCTGGGTAAAAACCTGACAGGTCTGTATTCCTTCTTCAATCAGGCGCCAGTCGGCCTTGGTTGCTCCGGATTCGCAAATAATAATTGTCATAAGCTCCTACTTAGACACGCATGGTTAATAGTTGCAAGTTTAGCAAGAATCTTTGAAAACGCAAAAATTCAAGCAAATTAGTTATCTTTGCAGTCTATAATTGAATTGGTATGAAGAATTTCGTAGAAGAACTGCGTTGGAGAGGCATGATCCAGGATATCATGCCCGGAACGGAAGAGAAACTTATGGAAGGCCCCAAGGCGGCGTACGTGGGAATTGACCCCACGGCAGACTCTCTGCATATCGGCCATCTTGTGAGCGTAATGATACTGAAGCATTTCCAGAGCTGCGGGCACAAGCCTTATGCTCTGGTAGGCGGTGCTACCGGCATGATTGGAGACCCGTCCATGAAATCGGCAGAAAGGAATCTCCTGGACGAGGATACCCTCAACCACAACGTCGCATGCATCAAGGCACAACTCGCAAGATTCCTGGACTTCGATTCCGATGCCCCCAACAAGGCAGAGCTCGTAAACAATTACGACTGGATGAAGGACTACACCTTCATCAACTTCATCCGTGATATCGGAAAGCATATTACAGTAAACTACATGATGGCAAAGGACAGCGTCAAAAAGCGTCTGTCCAGAGACTCCAGCGAGGGCATGTCCTTCACTGAATTCAGCTACCAGCTCATGCAGGGCTACGATTTCTACTGGCTCTGGAAGAACAAGGGCTGCATCCTCCAGCTTGGCGGCAGCGACCAGTGGGGCAACATCACCACCGGCAGCGAACTCATCCGCCGCATGGACGGCGGCGAGGCATTCGCACTCACCTGCCCCCTTATCCGCAAGGCCGACGGCACCAAGTTCGGCAAGACCGAAAAAGGCAACATCTGGCTGGACGCAGAGCGCACTTCCCCCTACGAATTCTACCAGTTCTGGCTCAACGTTGCCGATGATGACGCAGAGCGCTACATCAAGATTTTCACCCTCCTTGACCGCGAAACCATCGAAAGCCTCATCGCACGCCACAGGGAGAACCCCGGCGCCCGCGAACTCCAGAAGGTCCTCGCCAAGGAAGTGACCGTCATGTGTCATGGTGAAGAAGCCTACGAAAACGCCCTTGCAGCATCCCAGATGCTCTTCGGCGGTAATTCCGAGGCCCTCAGGAAACTGGACGAGCGCACCTTCCTCGCCGTATTTGCCGATGTTCCCTCATTCAACCTCCCCAAGGCCGACCTTCCCGTTAACATCCTGGACTTCCTTGCCGTCAAGACAAACATCCTTCCCTCCAAGGGCGAAGCCCGCAAAATGGTCCAGGGTAACGGCATCGCCATCAACAAGGACAAGGTAACCGACATCAATGCCGACGTTACCGAGGCCGACATCGTCAACGGCCACTACATCCTTGCACAGAAGGGCAAGAAGAACTATTTCATTATCAATATAATATAATGGAAAAACCTGCAAGCACAAGGCAACTGAAAGTTGCCCGTGAAATACAGAAAGACCTGGCAGAGATAATAAGGGCCAAGGGCATGGGCGCATTCGGCGGTGCACTTGTCACCGTGAGCGAAGTGCGCGTGAGCCCTGACCTTTCCCTGGCCAAGGTCTTCGTGAGCATATTCCCTTCCGAAAAGCAGGGCCCCGTGATGCAGCTGCTTGAAGAGGAGAAACGCACCCTCCGCGGCGAACTTGGCCGCGTAGTGGCAAAGCAGTTCCGCATTGTTCCGGAACTGTCTTTCCTGCTTGATACCACTCTGGATTATGCAGAGCATATTGAGGAGCTGTTGAAAAAATGACAAACGTTCCGCTACGGTTTGCAGTGCGATACCTGTTTGCCAGGAAATCATATAATGTAATAAATTGGATTTCCGGGATAGGGGCGCTGGGCATGGCCGTAGGGACGGCGGCGCTTGTCATCATCCTTTCCGTATTCAACGGATTCAACAAGATAGTGAGCGAGAGTATCGGCGAAACGTCGGCAGATATTGTCATTGTCCCGGCAAACGGCAAAGTGTTCACACCGGACAGTGCGCTCTTTGCTCCTGTACTCGCAAACCCGGATGTATTAACGCTGTCCAGCACTATCCAGGAGCAGGTTTTCATATCACTTGAAGGGCAGCAGAGCCTTGCCCACGTAAAGGGAATTGATGAGGTTGAGCAGGAAGAATGGTCCTTGAAGGACAAGATTGTGAGCGGTTCATGGTCTTTTCGCAAGGGCAGTTACCCCGGAGCCGTTTTCGGCGCAGGACTTGCACACTCCATCGGCGCCAATCCAAAGTTTTTGAGTCCCATCGAGATATTCTATCCGTCCAGAAAAGAAGCCGTATCAATGGCCAACCCCGCGGCATCGCTGCGCAAGACCAAGGTGCTCTGCACCGGCGTGTTTTCATCGGGGTCTGAAATGGATGCCAATACGCTTATTGTCCCTATCGGCACGATGAGGGAGCTTCTGGAATATGAAACGGAGGTTTCGGCACTGGAAATCTGGACTGCACCGGACAAGGCCGATGATGTTGTAAAGGCCACGCAGCAGCAGCTCGGAGACGGTTTCAAGGTGCTTGACCGCTTCCATCAGAACGAATCCATATTCAAGATGATGAGCTATGAGAAACTGGCCATCTACCTGATACTCATCTTCGTGGTGATTATTATCGCCTTCAATATCTACAGTTCCCTCAAGATGCTCGTCATAGAGAAACAGGAAGATACGGGAACTCTCCGTGCGCTTGGAGCACCGGAAGAAATGCTGCGGAAGATATTCCTCTATGAGGGATTCCTCGTATCCATGATTGGAATGCTGCTGGGGCTCGTTATCGGCATAGCTCTGGTCCTGGTCCAGGCCCGCTTCGGGATAGTTCCCATGCCCGGGAACTTCCTGGTGGAATCTTATCCCGTAGTTCTCAAACTGACTGATATCCTTCTCATTGCCGGAGGAGTTGCCGTTGTTGGCTATCTGATTGCGCTTCTACCATCAAGGAAGTTATGAAAGCGCGCTATCTCCTCTGGCCGGCAGTCCTGATTGCCCTTTGCGCACTGGACCTCGTCATCTCCGAGGGGTTTTCCCCGGTCGGAGGCGATGTGCTCTGGAAACTCCGCGTCCCAAGAATGCTCACTGCAGTCCTTGCCGGTGGCTCTCTTGCCCTTGCCGGCGCACAGATGCAGGCTCTTTTCAGAAACCCCTTGGCCGATCCGCATATCATGGGCGTTTCCGGCGGTGCCGGCCTTGGCGCTTCAATTGCCGCCCTTGCCATAACCGGGTCGACGGTGACACTGGTATCGGCAGCATTTGCAGGAGCTTTCCTGACGGGGCTTCTGGTGGTGTGGATATCGTCACGCACACATTCTACGGGGACCCTTCTGCTCACCGGTGTCATGCTGGGGTTTGTCTTCAGTGCTTTGTCATCCGTACTGCAGTATTCGGCATCGGAAGAGGGCCTGAAACTGTTTTACAGCTGGATGGCCGGAAGTTTCGGAAGCGTGGGAAGCACCGGTTTGGCGGTCATGGGCACCACGTTCATTGTAGGACTGATAATTGCTCTGTCCTCGAGCAAAGGGCTGGACCTGGTCCTGTTCGGCGATGAGTTCGCATCCCTTTCGGGGCTCAAGCTCAAAAAAATGAGGTTCCGGACAATGCTTGGCTGCGCCCTTCTTGCGGGCTCAGTTACCGCATTCTGCGGTCCGGTTGGATTCGTGGGAATAGTTGCGCCTCATATTGTAAGGCGCATTGAGGGTACATCCGTTCACGGGGTGGTGATGCCCCTTTCTCCGATATGCGGAGCATGCCTCAGCGTCGGTGCCGATATCATTTCACGCATCGGCAGGCATCCTCTCCCGGTAGGAAGCACGATGGCTCTTATCGGCATACCGCTGGTCCTTGTTTTACTGTGGAGGAAGAGGATATGATAGAGGTAAAAGGACTTGAACTGCCATACGGAAGGGTGAAAGAGGTATCGTTCAGCATCGCCCCCGGCGAATGCATACTGCTTGCCGGCCCTAACGGCTGCGGGAAAACCACTCTCCTGAAGGCTCTGTCACACATGGGTGTCCTTATTCCATCGGGAATTCCAAAAGTCAAGGGCTTTACAGTGGAGGAGTTCATTCGGACTGCCTGTTACAGGCAAAGTGACTGGGCCGGACGCCACAGCAAAGTCTTCGAAGAAAAGCTGGAATGGGCACTTGAACTGCTGCGAATCAAGGACCTGCACCTTCGCGACATCTCATGTCTCAGCGATGGAGAATTCCAGAAAGCCGCCATTGCGGCAGGCCTATGCATGGGCGGTTCCCTGCTGATGCTGGATGAGCCCACCTCTTTCCTGGACGTCGACAACAGAATCATGGTCTTGAAGACACTTCGTGACGTTGCAGAAAAAACAGGCATTTCCATTCTTTTCTCTTCCCACGACCTCCACGATTCTTTGGAAGTGTGCCACAGAGTTCTTACCTTTGCAACGGATGGAACCTTTTTTGAATCTAATAGAGAAAACAGGGAGGAAGCGCTCCACAGGGCCTTCCCATCATTTAATTATTAAGACATGAAGAAATTGTTACTCGCTCTGGCACTCTTGACTGCATGTTTTGCAGCATCTGCCCAATACATTCCCGACGGCACCGCGAAGCGCAGTGGCGGTCATATCAAGGTCGATGGCGAAACACTCACTGCCGAACAGCAGGCTCTTTTACTTTCTGACATAAACGGCCAGGACTTCACCGCCCAGTGGAAAAGGAACAATGCCTGGCGCAAGACCGGTATTTGGATGACTTCATTGGGCGGAACTGCCATTGTAGGCGGCCTGGGGACCACATTCGTCGGCGTCATTGCAATGGCTTTGGGTGTTGTCGTGGGCGCCGGAACCGCAGCTGTCGTGGCAGGAGCCGCATCCGGAGGTGACAGTCAAGCCTCATCAGACGCTGCCGGCGAAGCAGCAGACAGTGTCGCCGAAGGAATCGCTCCCATCATCAACACAGGACTCATAATCACCGGCGCGGGGGTCGTTTCAACTGCAGTCGGCATTCCCATGATAGTGACCAACTGCAAAAAGATGAACAGTATCGTAAAGGCTTACAACAGCCCGCTTGCCAATGAGAATGCCCCGCAGCTGAGCATCTCCCCTGCCCTTGCATACGAGCCCGCATCAGGGTCAATTGCCCCGGGAATAGGCCTCAGACTTAATTTCTAAGGCTTTACCGGACATACAAAAAAACAACAGACCCGAAAGTCTGTTGTTTTTTGTACTGGGTAGGAGAATCGAACTCCTATTGCGAGATTGAGAATCTCGAGTACTAACCGTTATACGAACCCAGCATTGTTTTGGGATTGCAAAGGTAAGCAAAAAAATTGATTCTCCAAATTTATATTTTGCTTTAGCTCTCATTTTTCTTAAATTTGTGAACTTTTTACAGATATAATCATGACCCTAATCAAATCCATTTCCGGTATCCGCGGAACCATCGGAGGCGCTCCGGGCAATGCCCTCACTCCTGTTGACGTTGTAAAGTTCACTGCAGCATACGCCGCAACACTGCCACAGAGAAAACCCGTGCCGAACTCAGGCAAATACAAGATAGTGGTAGGCAAGGATGCCCGCCTATCCGGAGATATGGTAGAACAACTGGTGGTAGGAACTCTGGCAGGTTGCGGAATTGACGTCGTGAAATGCGGTTTCGCGTCAACCCCCACAACAGAAATGGCTGTCCTGTTTGCAAAAGCTGACGGCGGCATTATCCTCACGGCAAGCCACAATCCCCGCCAGTGGAACGCCCTCAAATTATTGAACGACAAGGGCGAATTCCTCACCGCGCTGGAAGGCCAGGCTGTCCTTGACCTCGCAGAGAAAGAGGATTTCAATTTTGCCGATGTCGACGAGCTGGGAACAATCGAGGAAGAAGACTTCACCGACAAGCATCTCGATGCAGTCCTCGCACTTGAGGCAGTGGACGTGGAAGCAATCAAGGCCGCTCACTTCACAGTGGTTGTCGATGCAATCAATTCCGTCGGCGGAATCATCATGCCAAGGCTTCTCAAGCGCCTGGGCGTCAAATGCATAGAGCTGAACTGCAATCCCACGGGAGACTTCGCCCACAATCCCGAACCACTCCCCGCAAACCTCGTAGACCTCTGCAGCACTGTGGTCAAGGAGAAGGCAGACCTTGGCGTAAGCGTAGACCCAGACGTAGACCGCCTCGCCTTCATCTGTGAAAACGGCGAACCCTTCGTGGAGGAATACACTCTCGTGAGCGTTGCCGATTACCTCTGCAGCCTTGCAGAAAAAGCCGGCAAGCCCATTGCAACCGTATCCAACCTGTCTTCTACCCGTGCACTCAGAGATGTCACCGAAGCCCACGGAGGCACCTATTATGCCGCTGCCGTAGGTGAAGTGAACGTCACTACGCTAATGCACAAGGTTGGCGCCCTCATCGGCGGAGAAGGCAACGGAGGCGTCATCTATCCCGCAATCCACACCGGACGCGATGCCACGGTAGGCGTTGCACTGTTCCTGTCCAACCTCGCCCACAAGAAAATGAAAGTGAGCGAGCTCAAGAAGACCTACCCCCAGTATTTCATCGCAAAGAACAAGATTCAGCTTGCCGATTCGGCCCTCATCGAAAAGATACTTTCCGAGCTCAAGAAAGTCTATGCCAAGGAAAATATCAACGACATCGACGGAGTAAAAATCATCTTCGAGGCCAAGAAGCAGTGGGTGCACCTTCGCAAGTCCAACACAGAACCAATCATCCGCATTTACTCTGAAGCCTCAACCATGGAAGAGGCCGAAGCCCTTGGCAATGAGGTGATTGCCGTAGCTAACAAAATCATCGGCAAGTAGTGTTTTCATTCAGGACAACGCCGCTGGAGGACCAGCTTGACAAGGCCCTGCTCTATGGCAGGGTAGGTTGCTTCTGCACCCAGAACTGCTGGGATACTGCATCAGGCAGGTGGATGTATGACATTTTCAAGGAGCGGGGAAACCTCAAGATCGTTTTCAATCCCCGCGAGGCGGAACTTACTCCAGGTACAAACCACATTGCCTTTGAGGCAGACCAGCTCCGGGACCTTGACGCCATAGTTGTCGAAATACAGGATGTGGGAGTAAGGTACTTCAACTATACCAAGGACGTGATGCAGCTAATGGAGATGCTCGTTCTCCTTGGGGAAGAGGCGCCTTCACTTTATATCGTAGACCATATAAATCCTTCCGGCAGGGTTGTAGAAGGCACAATCCCCACTGTCACCGGAGAAATGTTCGTGCCGAAAGTAGCCAACAGGCACGGCCTCACCCTGGGAGAGCTCGTAAACCTGTATGCCAGCGAGATAGGTGCAAAGTTCCCTATCCACGTGATATCGGCAAGGGCAAGCAGCAGCGTAAGGCAGCTTATGCCATGGACAATAGCACCGGCATCTGACATGCCGGGGCTTTTCAGCCCGTACCTTTATAGCGGCGGGGGCCTCTGGAACAACACAACAATAACGCCGGGAATCGGCACTTCCCGCCCCTACGAATACATCGGCGCACCTTTCGTGAAGCCCATTCACCCGCAGGAACTTCCTCAGGCACCTGGAGCGCTTCTCCGTCCCTGTTCGTTTACCCCTTCAGCAGGCCGATATGCAGGAGAACGCTGCTTCGGCTTCCAGATTATGCTCCTGCCCGGTGAGAACTACCACAGCCTTCTGCACACGTTGCATCTCATGAGGTGGTTCAGGGAGCATTACTCCGCTTTTGAATTCGACTCGGCCTTCTGGACAAAACTGGCAGATCCAGTCCTTGAACAGTATCTGAAGGAGAACATATCATTCGACGTCATCCAGGAGCACGTAAAACTTGAAGAGCAAAAATGGATCAGGAAAGCCAAGCGCTACCTGCTTTACGATGACCAGCCATACAGAATGAAATAATATTTGGAAATAAGGTAGAATATTACTATCTTTGCGGTCCAAAATTGTTAACAATTAGTTTTTACGTAAAATGAAGAAAGGAATCCATCCCGAAACCTACCGTCTTGTAGCTTTCAAGGATATGTCAAACGACACTGTCTTCATCACCCGTTCCTGCGCCCCTTCCAAGGAGAACATCACTGTGGAAGGCGTTGAGTACCCGCTGGTGAAGCTGGAAATTTCCAACACTTCCCATCCGTTCTATACCGGAAAGGTGAAGCTTGTGGATACCGCCGGTCGCGTGGATATGTTCTACCAGAGATACAAGAGCCGCAAGAAATAAGTTCTGCAGCCACAAAGGTGATTATCCGGACTTTTCGAGTGAAAAGTCCGGATATTTTTATTTCCTTTCGCCGTCATATTTGTGTGACGAACGTAAGAGATGTCGTTTTTTCGTCCCAAAACCGGCATTTTCATCCCTAAAATGGCTTATTTACCACATTCATCCGTCACACATAACATTTCTTTCAAAGAGCGGGAGTGCAGATGTAATTTTGCGTCAAAACTTGAACGACATGACAGCATCCATTCCCGACAAACTCAGGCTTGACAATGCCGCCAACATATATCCAGCATCGATGTCCAAGCATTACTCGTCACTTTACAGGATGAGGATAAGCCTTAAAGAAGACATTGACAAAGAGATTCTTCAGACTGCTCTTGCAACAGTTTCCGAGCGCATACCAACCTTCCGCTGCACCTTGAGGGCCGGAACATTCTGGTGGTATCTCAGAAGGGTTGACAAGACTCCAAAGGTAATGGCCGTGAAACCGCTGAAGAGTTTCAAGTTCAGCGAACAGGAAGGACTGCTTTACAGAGTAAGCGCCAGGGGCAACCAGATATTCCTGGACATTTTCCATGCCCTCACTGATGGTTTCGGCGCCATTTCTTTTCTCCTGACTCTCACCGGAGAATACATCCACCGCAGATACGGAGTACAGATAGATTACAATTCCCTTGCCCTTGACCCCAAGGACAGTCCTGTATATGCCGAGATAGAAGACAGTTTCAAGACCGTATTCACAGGGCGCCATGGCACTCTTGAAAAGAACGTTGACGCCTACCACATCCCTGGAGCGGCACTCCCCTTCGGTGCTGTAAAGGATCTGAGACTGGTCATGCCGCTCTCCAGGATAGCAGAAGTATGTAATCAGTTCAAATGCTCTGTTACAGACCTTATGACTTCTATAATGCTGTGGGCTCTTCAACAAGAACACGAGCACGACAACAACACAAAAAAGCGCTCGGTGCTCAAAGTGTCGGTACCGGTGAACCTGCGTCCCATATACAAGAGCCGCACAGTAAGGAATTTCTCCTCCTATGTCAATCTTGGCATGGACGTAAAGGACGGTTATCTGTCTTTCAATGAGATTGTTGAGCATGTAAAGGCTCAGAAGGCCCATGACCTGCAGCCAAGAGAACTCGAGCCCAAGATTGCCGCTAATGTAGAACTTGAAGAAATGCTCATTGTACGCTGCCTGCCGCTTGTTTTCAAACACCCCATCATCGACATAATAAACCTTCTCCATGGAGACCGTTTCTGCTCTCAGACATTGTCAAACATGGGTAATGTCTCCGTGCCGGAGGCAATGGTGCCATATATAGAGGACATTGATTTCATGCTCGGACGCCAGAGGGGCAACAGCGGAGCCGCATCATGCCTTGGATATAATGGAAAACTCTACTTCCATCTTACCAGGAAAATCGCCCGCGACAGCTTCGAATTCGCGTTTTTGCGTCAGTTGTCCGCGCTTGAAATCCCGGTATCGGCCACACTTGACAATCTTGCATGATTTTTTGCTATCTTTGCGTAAAACAAAGATAGTATGGATAATTCTCCACGCGAAATCTGGATTGACTGGCTGCGAATAGTAGCCTGTTTCCTTGTCATGCTTACCCACAGCACAGAGCCCTTTTACCTCGGTGGAGAAGGCTCGTTGATTCTGACTCAGTCAGATGCGGTCTGGGCCGCAGTAATGGATGTCTTTTCGAGGGCTGCTGTGGTTCTTTTCGTAATCGCATCGAGTTATCTGCTGTTCCCGCTGCATTATTCCGCCGGCGTGTTTCTGAAAAAGCGCGCCGCAAGGATTCTGATTCCGTTCATTGTTTGGACTGCTGTATATGCTCTTGTCTGGGGTGAGCCGGTTCAGAACTTCAAGGACCTTGTATGGAATTTCAACTATGCGGCGGGACATCTGTGGTTCGTATATATGCTCATCGGCCTGTATCTTGTCATGCCGATGCTTTCTCCATGGGCGGAAAAAGTGGGGAAAAAGGAGCTGCAGGTATTTCTTGGAATCTGGCTTTTCACGACGCTTATACCTATTATAAGGGTGTGGCTTGGCGGCTCGGCCCCGGTGGTTTATGGGCCGTCGGGCATCCCGAATCCGGCGAAATATCCCCTCTGGGGCGAGGCCAGCTGGAACACGTATGGCCTGTTCTACTATATCAGCGGCTTTATCGGCTACCTGCTTTTGGGGCTTTATTTCCGTAAGTTCGTGGGCGAGCTGTCCTGGAAAAAGACCCTCTTGATTGCCGTTCCGGTATTTCTTGCAGGCTTCTCCATCGGCGTTTTCGGATTCCTCGGGAGTGTCAATGCCGATGCGGCCGGAGTCTTTCCCGTCGAAGGGCCCACAGGCCTTGCGGCAATTTGGGAGACCACCTGGCTCAACGATTCCATCGGCGTAACGCTTATGGCTATCGGCTGGATATTGGTTTTAAGGAAAATCAAGGCCGATGGCGGATTCTACCGTGCCGTCGTCCTCCCTGTTTCCAAGGCCAGCTATGGGATGTACCTCAGCCACATGCTGGTACTGGGGTTTGTATCGGCATGGCTTAGGAATTCTATGGGGCTTGGGGCCGATGGAGTCCTGGGCATCTGGACAACGCCGGTTCAGATACTGCTCACAGCTGTTATCAGTTATACCGTAGTAGCCATTATCTGCGTTCTGGTCCAGCGCATTCCCAAGGTTGGGAAATGGATAATAGGATGATCTGGACTTCCTTGACAGGGAGCTGACGCTTTGCCGGCGTTGCTGCCGCCTCCCCCTCCGTATGGTTCCCGGGATGGATGGAATTTCTCGTATGAGAATTCGCGGCGGAGGAATCTGCCATGGTGCTTTTTCTCCGATTTCTTTTCCATGTTGATGACAAGGTTGTTCTCCTCATCTACATGCACATGGAAATCATTGAAAATGTCAGGCAACCAGCTTTCGTTCTTTCTGATCATAAATGCAATTTTAATCTTCACCGGCTTCCGGCCCTTACGTGACCTTCCGTCCGGGTTCCTTATCGCGGAACGCCTGAGATAATTGCAAACCCGGGACCACTCCCCTCTTTCTGGACTTCTTATCACCCCCACCTTGCCTGTTTTCCATTAATGTGCCAAAAAGGCAAGTCCGATAGGTACTCGTGGCCTGAAGCATGGATGCAGCGTTTTTCGTAAACATCTGACTACGTGCAAGTTACAGAAATCCCCTGCGCGGTTTTGCGCATAGGATTTCAGCAATGCGTTGAAATAAAGATAGTTACGAAAAACGCTTTCCTACTGCCTGCTGGGATACAGTGACGATATTCGCAGTTGAGCAATCGTCAGTAAAATGTAGATTCATTGAATTCTTCCCACAAAAAGTGTAAATTGTGGCAATTCTCCAGAAAATGCTTATGCTTAAAGATGGCATCCTCATAGAGACTAATCGTCTGCGGTTCCGTCCCTGGGCAGATTCCGATGCGGAGGCGCTCTTCAAGTACGCCTTCGATCCGGACGTGGGGCCGCGAGCAGGATGGCTGCCGCATCAGAGCATAGAGGAGAGCCTGAAGGTTATCCGGGAGATATTCTCCAACGGCCATACCTGGGCGCTGGAGCTCAAGGAAACCGGCGAGGTGAACTGGCTCAGTCAGCCGTATCTGGGCGATGAAAGGCCGGTGAAGGTGATGAGGTTGGATTATGCGTTATGAGGGGAAGTTACAAATTCTTTCGGCATTCTAATTAGTATTTGTTAAATTTGTAAAGTCATGAAACGGGAATTCGGCACATGCTTCTTCGAGCAGTATGCTCAAATCTCGCTCTCGGCGCTGCTGGGAAGCGAGTTTGACTGTCTGGTGAACCGTGACCGGCCAGATTTGCAAAGTGCCGACGGGCACTCTATCGGCATAGAAGTAACGCGCGCAATGGAGGAAAGCAAAAATGCGCATCTGGAACTGCTTAAGGACGTTGCCGGTATTACCCCCGGCGGGCATGATGAGGAGATAGACACAATCCTTGAGTACGGATACGGATACGGACTTCGGGAAGGCAAGTACATCGGCGTAAAGGAACTTTCCTATTGGTCGATGGCACTGCCGCTCAGGAGAATCATCGAATGCAAGGTTGCCAAGGTTGGAAACGGCTTCTACGGCCATTATGACAAGATGGGCCTATTTGTCTTCTCCCGCGAGAATCTGCGTGAGACTGAGGCGCTTAAAGCCATGGACTACACCATATCATTGCAAAAGTACATGGATATACGTTACGACTGTCTTTACCTTGCCGATGTTGACGACCTCTTCGTGTGCAACCTGGATGACGGCCTGAAGGAGAGTTCCCGGATAATCCGGTATCCTGTGACACAAGAGCAGCGGAAACAGTTTTATCTGGAGGCAGTCCAAAGACAAACAGAATAGCATATGCGAGCTGTAATCCAAAGAGTTTCATCGGCATCTGTTACCATTGACGGGAAAGCCAGATCTTCCATCGGCCTGCCACGCCTGGGTAACATGCAATTGAAGCAAAACTCAACGGCCGGATGCCATCCCCTATGAAGAAATCGTAGAGGAGTGTCTTTGCTTTGGCTGGACAGATTAGCAGTATTTCAGGGACCATCAGTCTGTAAACATCTGAAGAACAATAGTACCGAACCGGCGATTACCGGAGTGAATGTAAAAATAACATAGTTGGCGCCGTTCCGTCGCCATTAGGAAGAAGCCTTAAGGACTTGAGGATATGAAAAAAGGAAGTACCTTTATGGAGC
>Ga0208297_1000689_pt1 | contig 54984 bp, 59 predicted proteins | sample LMS_cellobiose_e_FD_187367 | JGI IMG/M metagenome (GOLD analysis project Ga0208297, IMG submission 187367) | Rumen-fistulated moose microbial communities from Alaska, USA - LMS_cellobiose_enrichment (SPAdes) (version 2) | ecosystem: Host-associated > Mammals > Digestive system > Stomach > Rumen... | reverse complement strand
GGCGGAGAACCCGGCAGAGGTGAGACTCCTATGAGGCCGTGAAGCACACGGCCGCCTGATGATTTCCCTACAAGCTTACATAGCTTTTGCCGCAGGGGGTGTTGAGAACAAATACTGCGGTTCCTTACATGCCGGAGCCATCCGGCTAATTAAGGAAAGGAGGAAATCCCCTATGGACAACTGTCATGTGATTGCCATCACAAACCAGAAAGGCGGAGTCGGAAAGACAACCACAACCGTGAATCTCGGTGTAGGCCTGGCGAACAACGGGTACAAAGTCCTTTTAATTGATGCGGATCCACAGGGAAGCCTGACTGTCAGTTTAGGAGTCAAGAACCCCGATGAACTGGACTTCTCGCTTGCCACTGTTATGAGCGCCGTTATCAATGATAAGGATGTGGCCGAAGACGCCGGGATCCTGCACCACGACGAAGGCGTAGATCTGCTTCCCTCGAATATTGAACTGTCAGGAATGGAAACCATGCTCTTCAATATCATGAGCCGGGAGTATGTCTTGAGAAACTACGTGGATACAGTCAGAAAGAATTACGACTATATCCTCATCGACTGTATGCCTTCTCTGGGAATGATGACGATCAACGCGCTGGTCGCCGCAGACAGCGTGATCATACCGTCACAGCCGAGTTTCCTGTCTACCAAGGGCCTGAACCTGCTGCTTCATTCCATATCCAAGGTGAAGCGCTCAATCAATCAGGACCTGAAAGTGGACGGTATTCTGCTGACGATGGTAGACAGCCGCACAAACAACGCCAGGGACATCATTGAGGCTCTGCGCGGCGGAGTCGGTCAGAGAATCAGAGTGTTTGAGACCGAGATCCCGCATTCGGTACGTGCGGCGGAATGCAGCCTTACCGGTGAGAGTATCTTCTCCCATGATAAAAACGGAAAGGTTGCTGCGGCATACGAGGATCTGACAAAGGAGGTGGAAGACATTGAAAGAGCGGCCAAAAATCGATCTGGGCATGACTGGGTACGATGAGCTCTTCATGAACGATCAGGAGCGTGCGGAAAACAGGCTCCCCAAGATTTATGACATCCCGCTTACAGAGATCGATGACTTTCCGGATCATCCGTTTCAGGTCCGTCTGGACGAGGACATGGACCAGCTTGTCGAAAGCGTAAAAGAGCGCGGCATTATCACACCGATCACGCTCCGGAAGAAAGATGACGGCAGGTACGAAATCGTATCCGGACACAGACGCAAAAAGGCCTGTGAACTGGCAGGTCTTGAAACGATCCCGGCGGAGATCAAGGAACTGACCAGAGATGAGGCTATTATTCTTATGGTCGAATCGAATCTGCAGCGTTCCGTGATCCTGCCAAGCGAGAAGGCATTTTCGTACAAGATGAGGTACGAAGCGTTGCGAAGAGTATCTGGCGCAAGAACCGATTTAACCGGGGACCCACTGGAACCCAGGTTGAAGACGTCTGAAATGGTAGCACAGGAAATTGGCGATAGTGCTTCTCAGGTCAAACGCTATATGCGTCTCACATACCTTCTACCAGAGATCCTGCAGATGGTAGATGAAGGCAAAATTGCACTGCGTCCCGCTGTTGAACTCTCGTATCTGAACGATATTGAGCAGCTGGACCTGGTGGAAGCGATGGATCTTGCCATGGCAACGCCGTCACACGCACAGGCGATCAAGATGCGGAACTTCTCCAGGGAGGGTAAACTCACACCGGAGGTCATCGAGTCCATCATGTACGAGGAAAAGCCCAACCAAAAGGAGAAAATCAATATCCGCTACGAGGATGCCAGACGGTATATTCCCTCCAGTGTTCCCTATGACAAAACCGGTGAGTTTATTCTGAAAGCGCTTGAATACTATCACCGTCATCTGGAACGCCAGAGGGATGATGCAAGATAGAGCAGAGGCTACACCAGGGGGAAAGTCTGCCCTGACGCAGGAACGGCATTGTCGGTTCCCCCCTCACACTCCCCCTTGTTATCTATCAACTTCCTGTTACTACCTGAAGAAAGGAAACTCATACAATTGCTTCTTCAGTAAGTGATTCGTACACTTGTTGAAGAAGGAGGTTATCCCTATGAACAGAATACGGATCATCATAATGTTGCTGGTCCTTCTCATGCTGAACGGATGCGGAAGCGTAGCCAATGTTCCTTTTTCAGAAAGCAAGGCTCCTCCGGACACCGTAGCCGTAGCAGAGGAAAAGGATCTGGGCACCGTCACTGATGTTTCTTCTCAGATAGTGATCAGGGAAAGCGCTGAAGACACCAACATGAAAGAACCGGAAGCAAAACCTGATGAAACAGCAGATCTTCCGGACAGCAAGCAGCCGGACGATGAAAGTACCGGATCCCTCGTCATCTCTTCTTCTCAGCCGGTAAGTGATCAGTCCGGCAAGGCGGTTTCCGAAGATTCCGCTCCGGAGGAAGATACAAACGGATACCCTGCCGTGCAGGACCAGGAAACAGAGCCTGAAACTGTAACTGAATCCGAATCAGAAACGATGCAAGAATCTGAGACGGAAACAGAATCGGAGCAGCCGGTGGATCCCCCGCCGGAAGAGTCTGAGGGAGAGCCGGATCCCGAGTCTGAAGCAGAGTCTGGGTCGGAACCGATAACGGAGCCTGAACCGGCCTTTGATATCGAGTACTGGATCAGCTATGCCAAGGATACGGCAGCCGGGCTTGGACTTGAGTTTGATTCCTCAGCTGTGGACTGCTGGGACAATCCGATCACGGCAAATCCTGACTGCATCTACCTAAAGCGGGATATCACTGCCAGGCTCAGCCGGTATGCCGGAGACGAGGATATCACGTCGGTCTGGATCTGGTATGAGAGCATCGGCACGAACAGGTATCTGATCTATATCGGATACGCATAAAACAGAATACGAATTTTGAAGAGAGCATCGCAGCAGTGCGGTGCTTTTTTCATGCCTTGAAGGAGGTAAATGAATGAAAACAATCTTTAAGAAAGGCATGTCGGGACTGCTTGCATTCCTGATGTGCTTCACTGCGATCCTCGGCGTCGGGGTGACACCGGCCTTCGCAGCTTCGGAGACCTGCACGACCTATTCGGTCGGCTTCCCGCGAGACGGTGACGCGAACCAGGTCTATTCCAATGAGGCTTGGGGCCATCCCGCCCTGACGCACATGAACGGCTGGCATTCCAGTGATGTGGACATGACCACCATCCACTGTATGAACGGCTATGACGGACAAGTCGTCTACTGCATTGAGCCCGCCATTCACAGAGAGATGGGAGAAACCATGAACGGTTTCGGTGAGGATTTCTGGGATAACTATCCGAGCAATCTGAACAATACCATTCAGCCTGACGATATCAAGCTGCTGCTTGGCAGGATCCTGCAGTACGGTTATCACGGGAATCTTTCCACTTCCTGGCGTTCCCAGAACGCGGCTGATGCGGACAAGATCGCCCATGTATACGCGACTCAGATCCTTGTATGGGAGACGATCGTCGGTGAGCGTGATGCGGACTTCAACCATGTGAGTACCGGCAGCTATGATCCCATCAAAGCTGTTCTCCGCTCTGGGCACCCTCTGTACAGCCTGATCAGCGCCTATTATGACAGCATCGTGGCCAGCGTGCAGAGTCATACCATTATCCCGAGCTTCATGAAAAAGAGCTCCGGAAGCGCCCAGGAGATCGAGCTTGAGTGGAACGGCAGCGAGTACACCGCGACACTCACCGATACCAACAACGTCCTCTCGAAATACAGCTTTACCGCCAACGTGACCGGCATGAACTTCAGCGTGAGCGGCAACAAGCTGACCATCACAACTCCGACCGCTCCGGCGGATGCTGTGACCATTACCGCCACGAAGAGCCAGACCCGTTCCGGCGTCATTACCTGGAGCGACGGAAAGCATCAGGGCGGACATCAGGATACCGTCACGTACTCCGCGTCTGTCAGCGATCCCGTGAAGGCTTTCCTGAAAGTTAAGGTGAGTTATGGCTCCGCGAAGATCATCAAGACATCTGAGGACGGCGTTGTTTCCGGTCTCACCTTTACCGTTACCGGCGAAGGCGTGAGTCAGACCGTAACCACAGACGCAAACGGCGAGATCCTTGTTGAGAATCTCATGCCCGGCACCTATACCGTGACAGAGCAGGGCTATGACCGTTATGAACCTCAGGAGACCCGCCGTGTTACCGTTGTCAGCGGCCAGACATCTACCGTCTCTTTCAACAACGTCCTGAAACGCGGCGATCTCAGAGTAACAAAGACTTCCGAAGACGGACTCACTGAAGGCGTAAAGTTCCATCTGTACGGTACGTCCCTCAGCGGTCTTGCTGTCGATGAATACGCTGTCACCGACGCCAGCGGCACAGCGGTGTTTGAGGACGTTCTGATCGGCACCGGCTATACCCTGGAGGAAGTTGATACAGCGATCCGCTATGTGATCCCTGACGATCAGACAGCTGCCGTTGAATGGAACAGAGTCACTGAAAAAAGCTTCAGCAATGTTCTGAAGAAGTTCTGCGTGACCGTCACCAAGTCCGACGCAGAAACCGGAGCTCCTCAGGGCGACGCTTCTCTGGCCGGAGCTGCCTACGGTATCTACAAAGACGGCCAGCTCATGGGCACCTACTACACCGATGAGAACGGCCAGTTCACGACCACGTACTACGTCTGCGGAGATGACTGGACGGTCCGCGAGATCACCCCTTCCGAAGGATATCTCCTGGATGAGACCGTCTATCCCGTCGGTGCGGATGCAGGAAGCTACACCGTAGAGTTCAATTCGGCACCGGCTGTCGATGTCGTCGAACGTGTGGTCAAAGGCAATATCGCGATCATCAAGCACACCGACAACGGCGAGACTCAGATCGAAACGCCTGAGGAAGGCGCTGTGTTCCAGATCTGGCTGAAGGCAGCCGGAAGCTTTGACGCTGCTGCTGAGTCGGAAAAGGATACCCTTACCTGCGATGAGAACGGTTTTGCCGTGAGCAAGGATCTTCCTTACGGCGTGTACACTGTTCACCAGGTATCTGGCCGGGAAGGCCGCGAACTGATGAGCGATTTTGATGTCTTCATAGCCCAGAACGGACAGACCTACCGTTATCTCATCAACAACGCGAATTTCGAGTCATATATCAAAGTCGTGAAGGTCGATGCCGAGACCGGGAATACCATCCCCTACGCGGGAGCAGGCTTCCAGATCTTCCGTCCTGACAGATCTCAGGTCACCATGACTTTCACGTATCCCTCTGTCACAACGGTCGATACCTTCTACACCAACGATGAGGGTATGCTGATCACACCTGAAAAGCTGGAGTACGGAACAGGCTACAGCCTCGTTGAAGTCTCCGCACCTTACGGATATGTGCTCAGCAATGAGGCAGTGTCCTTTGACGTAACGGAGGAAAACTCCACTGAAGAAAGCGCTGTGACCGTTGTTGAAGTCCGCTTTTCCAACATGCCTCAGAAAGGCGTGATCCGTGTATCCAAGTCCGGCGAAGTCTTTGCTTCCGCATATGAGAGCGGAGGGATCTGGAAGCCGGTCTATGAAGTGCAGGGCCTTCCCGGCGCAGTCTATGAGATCACTGCCGCTGAGGATATATACACTCCCGACGGAACGCTTCGCTGCAGCGCCGGTGAAATCGTTGACACTGTAACTACCGGTGAAGACGGAATTGCCGAAAGCAAGCTTCTGTATCTCGGCAAATACGAGGTTCATGAAACGACAGCTCCCTACGGCATGGTGCTCAGCGGCGCTGTGTACTCCGCAGAGCTCGTCTATGCCGGACAGGAGATTGATATCACCGATACCGCCGTCAGCGTCGTAAACGAGCGCCAGAAGGCTGAAATCAGTCTTTCCAAGGTCCTTGAGCAGAACAAGCAGTTCGGCATCGGCATGAACGACGAGCTTTCCGCAGTCACCTTCGGGTTCTTCGCAGCGGAAGATATCACCGCGTCCGACGGTTCCGTGATCCCTGCGGACGGTCTCATTGAGATCATGTCCCTGGACGCGAACGGAAAGGCTGTTCTGAAAACAGATCTGCCTTTCGGAAACTACTATGTGCAGGAACTTACCACCGACAGTTACTATATCCTCTCTGACGAGAAGTATTCCGTGACCTTCGGTTATCTGGGACAGGACGTAAGCGTTGTGAGTCTGCAGGTCAAGGGCGAAAGCATCACCAACGACCTGATCTATGGTGAGATCCAGGGGCTGAAGAAGGATGATAACGGGACCGGCCTTGCAGGTGCGGAAATCGGACTGTTTTACACTTTCGGAACCGAGCCGGTCATGACCACTGTTTCCGCCGACGACGGTAGCTTCTCCTTCAAGGACATTCCCTACGGTGAGTACGTCGTCCGCGAGATCGAAGCTCCGGAAGGCTATGTTCTTGACGAAGCGCCTTATACCGTAAAGATCGACTCCGACGGCGCTGTGATCGAGATCGATCTGACCAACACCCGTATCCACGGCAGTGTGCAGCTGACAAAGGTAGACGCGGACTATCCGGACCATCACCTAAGCGGCGCACTCTTTGAGGTTTATTCCGGCGAGACTCTGCTGGGAACGATGGAAGAGCTCTCCGACGGTGTTTACCAGATGGACAATCTCGAATACGGCGATTACACGCTGAAGGAAACCGTTGCGCCCGAAGGCTTCTACCTTGACACCAATACCTACAGCTTCTCCATCAGAGAAAACGGTGTGACGGTCATCGTGGAAAACGAAGCCGGAAAGGGTTTCATCAACCAGGCGCAGACCGGCAGTATCCGTATCGAGAAAACCTCCGAGGACGGCGTTCTGGCAGGCTTCACCTTCCGTGTCGTTGGTTCAGACATCACCGGCAACGCGTTCTCGCAGGAATACGTGACCGATGAGAACGGCCAGATCAAAATCGAAGGCCTGAGAGTCGGCGATTACACGATCTCCGAGGTATCCAATGACAAGAACAAGGCATATATCCTGCCTCCTGACGTGACCGTTACGGTCCATGCGGAGAAAACGGTCGTTGCCAAGTTCTACAATGAGCTGAAGCCCGTGACGGATATTCCGAAAACCGGTGACAGCACCAATATGACGCTGTGGGCGGCGCTTTCGGGAGTTTCTCTCCTTGGCATCGCAGTCACAGCGTTCTTCACATTCAGAAAGAAAAAGAAGGAGGGCGGCAAGCATGAACGCTAAGATGATTATCGGGATCTGCCTCGTGGTGTTCATCATCGCGGGGCTTATCTTCCTGAAGATCCGCGAGAAGAAAAACAAGTAAGGAAAACAGTCCGGGCGGCATCAGAAACGGTGCCGCCCAAAGCTTTTTAAGGAGGCAATATGTTTAACGACAGAGACTATGTTGAAAGCATCAAACGCAGGTTCCCGGACGGGACCCGCATCGTGCTTGACCGCATGGGAGATGATCCCCGTCCCATTGAATCCGGTACGAAAGGAACCGTGATCCGCGTGGATGATATCGGAACCGTACACTGCTCGTTCGACAACGGAAGACAACTTGGCCTGGTGCCGGGTGAAGATTCTTTCCATAAGATCGCGCCGAAAGACAGAGGTGACGCCAGATGAGATATCTTGTGGATATTAAAGATACAAGCTATGCGACTGTCGAGGTCGAAGCCGAATCCAAAGAAGCAGCGGAGGATATCGCCTTTGGCCTGTACAGCGAAGGAAAAATCGAATGGCAGGACTGCGACATTGATATTGATGCGAGAAAACGAGAGATAGAAAGAGGTGAAAGATAATGACAGACACATGCGTATGCTGCGGATACTGTATTCCGGAAGGAAGAATGATCTGTCCCGGTTGCGAATACTTCGGCAGGCCGCACGCAAAGGATAAAAAGACTGCGATTCTGGAATGCCTGAAGAAGGATCACACCGGAAAAAGGAATGCCGTCCATAGTGCCGAGCTGGAAAGGCTGTTTTCTCTGGACGACAGAGCCGTAAGGCGCAAGATCAGCGCTCTTCGGAAGGAAGGCTATCCGATCTGCAGCGGAGATATGGGCTATTACTATGCTGAGAATCAGAAAGAGATCAATTCCACCGTCGGAAGACTTAATGACCTGATGACAGGCGTTTCAGATGCCAGGACAGGACTCATGTTTGCAAAGTTTCCGGAGCCGGTCATGACGGTTCGTATCACTGTCCAGATGAACGGCGGTGAGAACTGATGCCGGAGGATATTTACAAAGAGGATCGTTTCTATGTGAACCTGGAAACAGACGAGATCATATGGCTGTATCACAACCCCGACGCTTTTAGCGGAGATCAGTTTGTTCGAAACTGCTTTGATAGCGGCCTGCTGAAAGAAGCGATTGAAAAGTGTCCGATCGGTCCTGACAGTGGTTTTGAGGCATATCCAGTCTTCGACTATATCGAATCAAACTGCAGACAGTACTGCAGCGACGTGGGAGAAGTCGCCTACGGGGATGACATCATCCTGTTCCAGAGCAAACCCTTCTCCATCGCGCAGACACAGAGCACATTGAACAGGCTTACGGATATTTTCAAAGCCAAAGAACTGATCAATCAGTATTGCGTGAAAGAGTTCGGTGATCCTGCTGATTTCAGTGATTCGGCGAAAGTCGGAATCGCCTATACCACAACGGAAGATGGCCGTCATGAGATCCAGGTGTATGCCAATCTGACGGATTTCCGCACTGAGGTCTGGCTGGACGGCGAAAACGTCTCAAATCAGCAGTCTGAATCACTGCATGATTATGTGGAGAACGTACTGCCTAATCTGGATTTCAACGAGCTTGTGGATATTCCGGAATGGGTCATTGAGGAGTTTCAGCAGACCGGTCCCTATAGGCCGGATCTTCAGTATATGCAGCTTGAGGCATGGGGCGGACTGCATGAGCTCTGTATCGAGGTCGGAAAGTATTCCATGGGCGGCGGACTTGCCCTGCAGCTTTATGAAAGAACGGACTATACGGATATTGAGCCTTACACCACTATGACTGTCAATCTTCCAGAGTATGGCTGCGGAAAGAACTGCGCATTTGTGGATATAAACAACTTTCCTGTCGCTCCGAAGCTTATATCCGAATACAAGCTCGGCAAGCCAACCGGAAGATTCGGACACAGCGGCTACTGCACTTATCCCGAGTATCAATTCGATCCAAAGGTGCTCGAAAAGTACTGTCTGAATCCGGAAGATCTGAAGACTTTGACTGCTAAGAACAAGGAAAGGAACGAAGCGAGATGAAAAAGGAAATCATTTTTATTGATGAAGATACCCTTACTCCGGAGGAATGGGAGGTGATCGCCGATGAGCAGGCCGATGAATAAAGAGGAATACCGCGCGCAGCTTGCCAACGCCTTCGCGGGCATTCTGGAAGAAAAGGGTCTTGAATGGCGAAAAGAGTGGCACGGTGTCGGAGGCGGTGCTCCCCATAACGGGATCACCAAAGCCAATTACAGGGGCTGCAACGCCTTCTGGCTCTCACTGGTTTCCATGATGAAGGGTTATGACGATCCCCGCTGGGTCACCATGATCCAGATCATGGACAATGACAAGAAGTATCATCCGAACGAGAAATGGCATCTGAAAAAGGGATCCAAGGCCACCTACGTGGAGTACTGGTATCCCTACGACAACGCTGAAAAGAAGGCTCTCACCTGGGAACAGTACCGTCAGGAACTGGCGGACGGCAGAAGCGAAAAAGAGTTTACGCTCTCAACCAGGTATACAGCTGTGTTTAACGCTCACGATATCGAGGGTATGCCGGAGATCGAAATCGCGAATAATCCGAATGTTTCTCAAGACGAACTGATCCGTAAACTTTCAGAAGGAATGGGCGTGGAGATCCTAACGGACGGCGGCGATCAGGCCTACTACTCCCCGACGCAGGACAAGATCCATCTGCCTACACCCGGATCCTTTGAAAACGAATACGCCTTCAACGCTACAGCACTTCATGAGCTTTCCCACAGCACCGGGCATCCGACAAGACTTAACCGTCCGCAGGGAGCGTTCTTCGGAACCGAGCAGTATGCCTATGAGGAGCTTGTGGCTGAGATGTGCTCCTGCTTTATGGGCACGGAGCTTCAGATGGAAGCAACGCCGCAGCATATCGATAATCACAAGGCCTATGTTCAGTCCTGGATCCAGGCGATCCGCGAAAAGCCGGAAACTCTGGTCAAAGCCATCAAAGATGCACAGGCGGCAGCCAACTATATGGACTACAAAGCCGGGCTCATTACCGACAAGGAGTATGAGAAGGCCTGCGGCTCGGTTATGGAGGTAAAGGTCAGACAGCGGGAGCTGGAGCGGTAAAATCGCACATTTGCATACCTGACCGTCCTTCAGTATGATAAAGAAAAAAGGCCAGGTGAATGCAATGTTCAGGAAAAGACAGGAGAAAAGGATCGTCGAACTGAATCCTTCAGAAGTGCGCCTGCTGCTTAAGGCTCTGATGAATTTCAGAAACAAAGTCATGAACGCAGGAAAGCCTACTGAGGATATCAATGAGCTGATCCTTATGATAACCAAATAAACGCATACGGAAACAGAGCCGCGAGGTTGAGACGGATTGTCAAAACTTCGCGGCTTTTTTCGTTGGAAAGGAGTTTTTATGACGACAGATGAAAAGAACAGACTGAAGCAGTACTTCGAGAAGCTGCTGGATTCTCTTGAGGACGGCGAGATCCACGTTGTCCCTCTGGAGGAAGAGGCTGAGGAAACGGACGGCGATTGTGATGCAGTATGAAATGGATCAGGTATCGATCCGGATGGTTAAGGAGCCACCGCTTATCTCGGAAGAGCCAATCACAGGTCCGGAAAGCGCCGTGAACATTCTCGGAGAGTACCTCCGGGACTTCGACCGTGAGCTGATGGTCCTGGTGAACCTCAAGACTGACGGAAAGCCGATTAACATGAACATCATGAGTATCGGCACGATCAACGGATCTATTGCTGTCCCCCGAGAGGCGCTAAAGGCTTCGATCCTGTCGAACGCAGCAGCGGTCATGCTCTTTCACAATCATCCGTCTGGGAATCTCAAGCCTTCAAAGGACGATATCCGGATCACGGACCGGATGATCAAGGCTTACGATATGCTGGGCATGTCGGTGCTGGATCATATAATCTTAGGACCGGACAGACAGTTTTACTCCATGAGGGAGCATGATGTCTTCGATCTCCCCTGTACGGAGTACTGCGCCGTTCTGGAGGATCTGGATTTCAGGTCGCTGAAGACGCAGGAAAGAAGCCGCGATGAAGCAAGATAAGGAGGAAACACATGCCCTATATTGAACCCGAAGTACTGCAGCAGGCCCGCCAGGTGGACCTGCTTTCTTATTTGCAGGCAAACGAACCCGGAAACCTGGTGCGCCTTTCCGGGAACAACTACTGTACCCGTGACCACGATTCCCTGAAGATCAGCAACGGAAAATGGCACTGGTTCTCCAGAGAGATCGGCGGTTCTTCCGCCCTAGACTACCTGATCAAGGTCAGAAATTATACGTTTCTTCAGGCAGTCGAAGCTCTAGTCGGACCTGACAGCATTACACCTGTTCCCTGCAAGAAGGAGCCTGTGAAAAAAGAACCGAGAAAGCTCCTGATGCCGGAGCTTGAAAAGTATCCGTATCAGGCCAAGCGTTATCTGAAAGGCCGTGGGATCCATCCGGTCATCATCGACTACTGCATCGAGCACAGTCTTCTGTTTGAGTCAGCCGGATACCACAATGCTATTTTCGTCGGATACGATACCACCGGCATAGCAAGGTATGCCGCCATGCGCGGTACACAGTCCAAGTACAAAAGTGAAGTCACCGGCAGTGACAAGCACTTCTCATTTTCGATTCAGGCAACCCCTGACGCGGAACACGTCCATCTTTTTGAGGCCGCAATCGATCTTTTGAGTTATGCCACGCTGGAGCTTTACGAGGGGCGCGACTGGAAACGGGATGCGCTCCTTTCTCTTGCGGGAGTCTTTAAGACAAAACGTGAGAACGTCGTGCCAGTCGCGCTGCAGCAGTATCTGGAGGATCATCCCGGTATCAGTACGATCCATCTTCATCTGGACAATGACGAAGTGGGACGCGGTGCTGCAGCCGGGATCATAGGCGGCCTGGCCGGGAAATACACTATTCTGGACGAGCCGCCCGCCTCCGGATGCAAGGATGTGAACGACGAACTCATGGCAAGAGTCGGAATCAGAAAGAAGGAGGAAATGGAGAGATGACGGATATAAGGATCTATCAGATCGATCTGGACCGGGACAATGACGGCGTCGCTTTTGAGCCCTACGGAACTCTGGCCCGCTACCAGGGCAGTCCGGATGTCAATCCGGCACTTTATGACAAGGTGTTCGACGGTGCAGTGGATGCTTCAGACATTGAAGACATCTACCGCATTTTCAATGCCGAGAAACCGGAAGGATACGAAGGCAGATCACTTTCCGTATCCGATGTCGTCGAGATCGTAAAATCGGACGATATCAAACCCGGCTTTTACTACTGCGACAGCATCGGTTTCAAACCGGTCCTGTTCGACGCGGAGTACGCAAAGAAGCCGACGGACGAAAAGATCACGGTCGTGATGCTGGAACCCGGCAAGGTCGCAAGGACCGCCGAGATCGGAACTTCTCTTGCAGACCTGCAGAAGGCTGTCGGCGGAATGATCGAAGCCTACTATCCCTTCGAGGAGGAGGTTTGTATCGTCTGCAACGACGAGGGCAAATTCAACGGAATGAGTCCCTGCAGAGCCGTCTATGATCCGGAAGGAAGAATGATGGATATCATCTTCGGCCCGTGCTTCATCTGCGACTGCAGAGGCGAAAACTTCGGCTCCCTCAGCCAGGATCAGATCAAACGTTATACGGAACAGTTCAGGAACCCTGAACACTATTTCAGAATCGGCGGCGAGATACGAGCCGAACCTTATGAACCGAAGGTTCACGACCTTTCGAGGTAAGCCTACGGTAAAGGGACGCAAGGGTCTGCGGCGTTTTACCAGCAAGCATCGCCTTTTGCCGTCAAAAGGCAGCTTGTTGGGGTAGCCCCAAACCCTTGCACTCGGCTGAAAGGAGGAATTATGGCAAGACGCACGGTCAAGATCGACCTGCGCTTAACGGAGAGCGAAGCAGCTGCGCTGAACCGGGATGTACAGAAGGCGGGCGTCTCCCGAGAAGCGTATCTGAGGTCTCTGATCCGCAGAATGCCGCTTAAGGAAAAACCGCCTAAGGACGTGATAGACATCCTGAGGAGCCTGCAGCAGATCAGCAACAACATGAACCAGATAGCCGTGAAAGCGAATGCCAAAGGATTCGTGGACACGGCATCTTACTGGGAGAATGTCAGATGGCTACGGGATACGGTAAGTAAACTGATGGAGGTGATCTTTTCGTAATGGCAACCACATCCATCTGGAGAGTCAAAGGATATATCGGAAAGGTGCTGCTCTACGCGGAGAACCCGGACAAGACAACGAGGCCTGAAGTAATCAGGGTTCCGGATAGCGTCGACAGGGACTCTCTCGGCGACGTTATCGCCTATGCAGGCCGCGAGGAAGCGACCAATCAGAGGCAGCTCGTCTGGGGCATCCACTGTACGCCTGAAACGGCAAGAGACGATATGCTCCGGGTCAAAAAGGCCTACGGCAAGGAGGACGGAACGATCGCCTATCATGGGTACCAGTCCTTTGCTGAAGGCGAGGTAACGCCGGAGCTTGCCCATGAGATCGGCATCCGGCTGGCGCAGGAGGTCTGGGGCGAACGGTATCAGGTTCTGGTCTGCACGCATCTTGACAAGAAGAACCACATTCATAACCACTTCGTGGTAAACACGGTCTCATTCGTGGACGGGATCAAATATCACCGGACTAATGAGGACTACCAGCTGATGAGGGATGTCTCCGACAGGCTGTGCCGGGAATACGGGCTGTCCGTCGTGAAGCATCCGGAAGGCAAAAAGAAAAACTACGGTGAATGGCAGGCCGAGAAAAACGGCAAGCCAACCTACCGAAGCAGGATACGCGAGGATATCGACCGGGCTGTGGCAGCTTCTCTTACGGAATCGGAGTTCTACGACGCCCTGGAGGAAATGGGCTATGAACTGAAACTTTTTGCCGCATCCGGCAAAGAACTTCAGCGTCCGTCGCTCCGTCCGAAAGGCTCGGAACGTTTCTTCCGCTTTGACCGGCTCGGTGAAGATTATTCCCTTGACGAGATATCCAACCGGATACTGGAGAACATCCGCAGAAAAGATCCGTTCCCGGAGGAAATGATGGATACCGTCCGGAAGTACCGTTCTTCTCATCCACCGAAATGCAAAGCAGACGGACTGGCAAGGCTCTACTACTTTTACTGCTACGAGCTTCATATCATCGTCCGTTTCCCTGCATCCGTAAAAAAAGTATCGCACTTTATGCGGGAGGACATCCGGAAGCTGGATAAACTGGACGCCCAGACCCGGTTTCTTGGAGAAAACGAGATCGAGACCTATGAAGATCTGGAACGCTATCAGGACCGGGCTGAGGAAGAAATCGGATATCTTAAACGGGACCGGGATCAGCTGCGGAACGAACTGAAGCGCGTTATCCGTAAAGGCGATGAGGCTGAGATCCTGGCGGTAAAAGGACGGATATCCGTTATCACCGCTAAGATTCAGAAACTCAGAGACAATATTAAAATCTGCGGCAGCGTGGAAAAACGTGCTGCACAACTGCAGGCCGAATATGACAGCCTGCATACAGAAACCACTGTAAAGGAGGAATCGACTGATGAACTACTCAGGGGAAGCGGCGGAACAGGTCGTGAGGATGAGCCTCAACGGCGTGGAAGTCGCGGCTAAGATCAGCGGCAAAGCGGCAGAAAGGCTTGCGGTGCTGCTGTATGCAGTCCTGCGGGATCAGAAGAAAACTAGAGGCAAGATACGCCTCACTAACATGCTGAAAAGCGGAAAGGAACTTAAGGTCTTCGCCGTAAAGGACAATGAACTGCAGAAGTTCTGCGAGGAGGCAAAGAAGTACGGTGTGCTTTACTGCGTCCTGAAGGATACCAATGCCAATGACGGCCTGACGGACATCATGGTCCGGGCTGAAGACGCCAGCAAGATCAACCGCATCTTTGAACGCTTCAATCTTGCGACGGTGGATATGGCTTCCGTCAAGACCGAGATCCAGAAAGCGAAGGAGGCCAGGTCCCAGGACGGAGACATCGCACCGCCCGAGCGTACACAGTCCGTTGATGAGAAGCTGAACAAGTTTCTTGATGCGGTTGTGGAGGACAAGGAAAATCCGACAGCGGAAAAGCATGAAAACGAAAACCCCACCATGGCCCGGACTGCGAAGTCCCGTCCGTCCGAGCCTTCATCCGAGAGCAGAGACTCCCGAAGCGACGCGGGCGCCCGTGACCGCAGCGATCATGGCTCCCGTCCTTCCGTAAAGGAAGAACTGAAGCAGATCCGCGACGAACAGAGGAGAAATTCGCGTGAGGGCGTCTCGGATCGCAGTCCCGAACTGGAGCATATTCCGGTTCCCGTGAAGAAGAAATCGGAAAAGGAGGAAATACTCTGATGGTCACGGATGAAAAGGTAGTCGTGACGCTGGACAATTTTGAACAGCGTCTTATGGTCAGCGGACTTGCTGACTTCCGCAATGACCTTCTGCGTGAAGAGAAGCCCACGGAAGACGTGGACGATCTGATCCTGAAGGTCATTGACGCCCCTACACAGAAAGAGAAAAAGAAGGCCGACCGTGAGGCGAGATAAGCTATCGAAGCAGAATATCGTTCTGTACTGCTTCGGTGTGATTCCCGTCGTATGGATCGCGCTTCTTACCGCACCTTATATCGATGGCGGATTGTTTGAATTCGTCAAAGGCTTCGGGACGGCTATGGGGGATCCCTTTCATATCACCTTATGTGAGGGGACCCCCAAGACGATCCTGCTGATGCTGGCGGTTTACGGATTCGCTCTTGCGATCTATCTGTCCAATGACCGCAATTACAGACGGCGCGAGGAACACGGTTCGGCCAAATGGGGCGTGCCGGAACGTGTCAATAAGAAGTATGCCGAGCCGGAGAAAACGCAGAACAAGATCCTGACGCAGAACGTGGCCATCGGCTTCGATGGCAGAAAGCACAGGCGCAATCTGAACACGCTGGTCATAGGTGGAACAGGTGCCGGTAAGACAAGATTCTTTGCCAAGCCAAACATCATGAACACCAATACCAGCTTTGTGGTGCTCGATCCGAAAGGCGAATTACTTGCCTCAACAGGCAACCTGCTGGAGCAGCACGGGTATGATATCCGGGTGCTGGATCTGGTAAACCCTGAACGGTCGCACTGCTACAATCCGTTTGTCTATCTTCGGAACGACAACGATATCCAGCGTCTTGTGACCAATCTGTTCAAGAACACCACGCCGAAGGGCTCCCAGACACAGGATCCCTTCTGGGACCAGGCGGCAACCATGCTGCTCCTGGCCCTTATTTTTTATCTGCATTACGAGGCACCGCCTGAGGAACAGAACTTTCCGATGGTCATGGAGATGATCCGTGCCGGTGAGGTCAAGGAGGACGACGAGTCCTTTCGATCCACTTTGGACATTCTCTTTGAACGCCTCGAAATGCGAAATCCGGAGCACATAGCGCTCAAATACTACCGAAGCTATCACTCCGGTTCCGGAAAGACTCTAAAGTCGATCCAGATCACCCTGATTTCCCGTCTGGAGAAGTTCAACCTGGAGAGTCTGGCAAGCATAACCCAGAACGATGAAATGGAGCTGTGGAGCCTGGGAGAAAAGAAAACGGCGATATTCGCCGTGATCCCGGACAACGACAGCTCCTTTAATTTCCTGGTCGGCATGCTTTACACCCAGCTGTTCCAGCAGCTTTATTACCAGGCGGATATCGTCCACGGAGGCAGGCTTCCCGTGCACGTCCATTTCTGTATGGACGAGTTCGCGAACGTAGCGCTGCCGGATGAGTTTGACAAGCTGATCTCCACGATGCGTTCGCGCGAGATAAGCGTCAGCATCATTATCCAGAACCTTGCTCAGCTTAAGGCTCTGTTTGAAAAGCAGTGGGAATCCATCGTGGGCAACTGCGACGAGTTTCTCTATCTCGGCGGCAATGAGCAATCCACTCACGAATACGTATCGAAGCTTCTCGGAAAAGAAACGATCGATACCAACACCTACGGCCGCTCAAGAGGAAGAAACGGAAGCTACTCAACGAACTGGCAGATCACGGGCCGTGAGCTCATGACGCCGGATGAGGTTCGCATGCTGGATAACCGCTATGCGCTGCTGTTCATCCGCGGTGAAAACCCGATTGAGGACCTGAAATATGACATCATGAGGCATCCGAACATCAGGTTCACCACGGATGGCGGAGCCGAGCCGTACCGGCACGGTGAGGATCTGATCAGCATTGCGACGCTTGAGATCGATGAAAACCTTCTCAGGAAGGCAGAATCGGATCCTGTCGGTGAAGACGAGTACCTCTTCTTCTGCGAGGAGGAACTAGAAGAATTACTACACAAAAAGATGGAGGAAAAGAAAAATGAGCAGAAAAAACAAGAACAAGCCTGAGATCCCCGCCAAGGTGAAGAAGGGCTACCGCGTCTACGTCGGGCTCGTCATGTGCCTGACCCTGCTGATGCTTAGCAGCGTGTCTGCTTTCGCGGCGGGCGGAGATCCCATTACTGTCGTGAACAACCTCAGCGATTTTATCTTCGGACTTATCCGTGCCGTCGGCCTGATCATCCTGGGCTGGGGTATCGTGCAGGTGGGTATGTCCTTCCAGAGCCACGACCCTTCCCAGAGATCCAACGGCTTCCTGACTCTTGCGGGCGGTGTCATCATCACCTTCGCAAAGGAGATCCTGAATCTGATCGTCGGCTGATCCGTTGTCTGTAAGGGACGGTCTTTCCAAAAAGAGGCCGTCCCTGAAAGGAGGTGCTTAAATGTCAGATAACTGGATCGTACAGAATCTTGAAAACGCACTGAGAGTCTGGAACGAAAAGCTGGCTGAGATCTGGGCGATCATCACCCAGTCACCCGAAACTTTCAGGAACGGATCGATCTGGTCCGTAATCACGAGTATACACGGAGCCCTGCAGGCGATAGGCTATGCGCTGCTGGTGCTCTTTTTTGTTGTCGGAGTCATGAAGACCTGCGGCAGCTTTGCTGAGGTAAAAAAGCCGGAGCATGCGGTCAAGCTCTTCATCCGATTTGCCGCTGCGAAAGCCGTTATCACCTACGGTCTTGAGCTGATGCTGGCGATCCTGAGCATCATACAGGGCGTTATCAGCGCGATCATGAACAGCGCGGGCTTTGGAGCGGCCGCAGAAACGATTCTTCCTACCGAGATCGTTACTGCTATCGAGGACTGCGGTTTCTTTGAAAGCATTCCGCTCTGGGCCGTAACACTGATCGGAGGACTGTTCGTGTGGGTGCTCAGCTTCGTCATGATCCTGAGCGTGTACGGACGCTTCTTCAAACTCTATATGTATACTGCCATCGCACCGATCCCGCTGTCCACCTTCGCCGGTGAACCGACGCAGAACGTCGGCAAGAGCTTTCTCAAGAGCTATGCCGGAGTCTGTCTGGAAGGCGCGATCATCGTGCTCGCCTGCATCATATTCTCCGTGTTTGCGTCCAGCCCGCCCATGGTAAACACGAATGAGTCCGCCGCATCGATGGTCTGGAGCTATATCGGTGAACTGATCTTCAACATGCTTATCCTTGTGGGATCGGTCAAGATGGCGGACCGTATCGTGCGCGAGATGATGGGGCTGTAATGAAAGAAAGGAAAAGAGATATGAATTCATACAAAATCAAAAGCTATGAAGATATCCGTGACAGCCTGCGCGTCAGAGTTATGGATATCAAGGAAAACGCAGAAACACTGCAGAACGCGGTCTATGAGCCGGTCGGCTGCGGTCTTGCGCTGGTAGCCTATATGGAGCTTCCTGACGAGATCGCCAAAGACGGCATTGCAAATGTCCCCAGAGGACTGATTGAGAAAATGCCTGACGTCGATACCGGTAAGGTACTTGCTGACGCGATGGAGGGTTCCATAGGATCCGACGATGTGAAACTCTGCGCCATCCAGGACATGCTGATGGGTCCGATCTTCGGAGAAGAGCCGGAGAACTACCTTGAAAGCGGCCGCACACCAGATGATGGTGTGATGGTGCTGACCACCGGAAAAGGAAGACTTGGGGCATCCGCGCTCTTTTATCCTGAAATGGATATTGAGATCGGAAAATGCCTCGGCAGAGACTACTATGTCCTCCCCAGTTCCGTTCATGAAGTTCTCATCATGCCGGATAACGGGCAGATAACACCGATGGAGCTTGCGAAGATGGTCAAGGAGATCAATGAAACGCAGGTTGCCCCTCAGGACAGGCTCTGCAATAAGGTTTTCCGTTTCCATGTGGATACGAATGAACTGACTGTGGCAGCCGATCCTGACCGCCGCAGAGAAATGGAGAGGTGACGATGGAAGTAAAGATCAACCGAGAGATCCGCAACTATACGGAATCTATGTTTTTCGGACTGTCCATGAGGCAGTTCTTTTTTTCTGTCGCCGCAATGGGTGTAGCAGTGCTGCTGTACTTCCTGCTGAAGCCTTACTTCGGTACGGAGACCGTTTCCTGGATGTGCATCCTCGGAGCGGCCCCATTTGCCGCGATGGGATTCATCACCTATCACGGAATGACGGCGGAAAAGTTTCTGTGGGCCTGGCTCAGATCCGAAATGCTGGAGCCCAAGCAGCTGAAATTCGAATCGGAAAACTATTACTACGCGGCGATGAAGGATCTGATTGCCGCTCATGAAAAGGAGGTCTATAAAGCCCATGATGAAATCAATCAGTAACACGCTGAAGACTGACAGGGAGCGTTATACGGTTCCGAAGAAGGTCCAGGATATCATCCCCATCAGAAGAATCTGGACTGACGGGATCTTCCTTGTGGGAAGCAAATACGCCAAGAGCTGGAAGTTCACGGATATCAACTATCTGGTCGCCAGCCGCAGCGACAAGGAGAGCATGTTTCTCACCTATTCGGAGGTCCTGAACGGTCTGGACAGCGGCGCCTGCACCAAGATCACGATCAACAACCATCACATGAAGCAGTCCGATTTTGAGGACTCCGTTCTGATGGCTCCGAAATCCGACGGTCTGAACATGTACCGGGACGAGTACAACAGGGTCATCCTGGACAAGGCTATGGATGCCAATGGGATCGTTCAGGAAAAGTATGTGACGGTCACTGTCGGAAAGAAGAATATCGAGGAGGCCAGGAATTACTTCGCCAGAGTGGAGACTGACCTGGTAGCTCACTATGCGGCACTGGGATCCAAATGCGCTCCGATGGACGCTGATGAGAGGCTCCGTGCGCTCCATGATTTCTACCGCTGCGACGAAGATAGCGACTACGCTTTCGATATCCGCACCGCCGCCAAGCACGGTCATGACTTCAAGGATTATATCTGTCCGGACAACGTGGAGGTCAAGGCAGATCATCTCAAGCTTGGCAACCGCTACGCCCGCGTATTCTATCTGAAGGATTACGCCAGCTATATCAGGGACAGCTTTGTGGCTGAACTTACGGAGATCAGCGGCAACATGATGCTCTCGATCGATATCCTTCCGGTGCCAACGGATGAGGCTGTCCGTGAGGTCGAAAACCGTCTTTTGGGGGTGGAAACCAATATCACCAACTGGCAGCGCAAACAGAATCAGAACAATAACTTTTCAGCTGTTGTTCCTTACGATATGGAGCTTCAGAGAAAGGAATCCAAGGAGTTCCTGGATGATCTGACTACCAGAGACCAGCGCATGTTTTTCGCTGTCATCACGATGGTTATCACGGCGGATACCTGGCAAGAGCTGCAGAGCATGACGGAAGCGATAAAGTCCACGGCCCGAAAGCATATGTGCCAGATCGCCACGCTGAAGTATCAGCAGCTGGATGGTCTCAACACGGTTCTGCCGATCGGGACTCGTAAGATCAACGCCTTCCGCACCCTGACCACTGAAAGCCTGGCAGTTTTCATTCCGTTCAAGGTGCAGGAAATCATGGACAAGGGCGGCGTTTATTTCGGAGAAAACGCCATCTCCCATAATCTGATCATGTGCAACAAGGAGAATCTGCTGAACCAGTCAGCCTTCGTTCTGGGCGTTCCCGGTTCCGGTAAATCCTTCAGCGTCAAGGAACTGATCGCATTCCTGATCCTGAATACGGAGGATGACATTCTCATCTGCGATCCTGAGGGCGAATACGCGCCGCTTGTGGAGGCTATGGGCGATATCGGATCTGTAATCCGTGTTTCTGCCGGAGGAAAGGACAGGCTCAACGCTATGTATATGGTGGACGGCTACGGCGAAAACAACCCGATCGTGGTCAAGTCAGAGTTCATCATGTCCCTGATTGAGCAGATTGACAAGAAAGGCGTCGGTCCTCAGCACAAGTCCATCATCGACCGCTGCATTGCCAACGTCTACCGCGACGCTTACGGGACCGGAACCACTCCGACGCTCTGCACGCTCCGTGAGATGCTGCTGGAGCAGCCGGAGCCCGAAGCCAAGCAGATCGCGCTGTCTCTTGAACTCTATACCACCGGTTCGCTGGATATCTTCGGTCACCAGAGCAATGTGGACCTGGACAAGCGTGTGGTCGTCTTCGACATCCATGGTCTCGGTGCTCAGCTGAAGCCTACCGGACTTCTGGTCATCACCGATACCATGCTGAACCGTGTAACACTCAACTGGAAGAAAGGCAAGCGTACTCACGTCTTTATCGACGAATTCCATGTTGTCTTTGAGAATGAGTTTTCCGCTCAGTTCTTCAACTCCGCATGGCGTCAGTTCCGTAAGAGAAACGCTTATCCGACGGCTATCACGCAGAACGTGGAATATCTGCTGGACTCCGTTCAGGCCAGCACGATGCTCTCAAACTCCGAGTTCATCGTAATGCTGAACCAGGCTGCGTCTGACAGAGACCAGTTGGCCAAGCTTCTGAACATCTCCAATGAACAGATGAGTTATATCACCAACGCCGATCCTGGCTGCGGGCTGATCAAGTACGGCGGATCACTGGTTCCTTTCGTGAACAGATTCCCGAAGGACACGAAGCTGTATCAGCTCATGACCACCAGGCCCGGTGAGGGCATTTTCGCGGGGCAGGTCTCTTAAGGACTGTCTCAGTCAGGAGGTAAATATGGATAAGAAAAAGATCATCGGCATCGTCCTGGTCGCCGCGCTCAGTATCAGCGCTGCCTTCTCCGGCATCATGTTCGCCCGCCAGTATAGCGACTCCAAAACCAGCCAGGAAGCGTTTACCGGTCTGGCGGATCTTGTCGTGGACATCGATACCGCTGCGCAGACGGCTTCAGACGATTCTGAGGTTGATGATCCGGAGGAGCTTACCGAAGAGGAACTCCTTGCACAGCAGGCCGCGCTGGCACATGAGAAGTACGGCGCTCTCTTTGAGCAGAATCAGGACTTTATCGGCTGGATCTCCATCGACGGGACCAATATCAATTATCCCGTCATGCAGACGCCAACCAATCCGGACTACTATCTGAAGCACAGCTTTGAAAAGACCTGGAGCGACTACGGTGTCCCGTATATCGAGGAGTCCTGCATCATGGGGATCAGCAATAACATCGTCATCTACGGTCATCACATGAAGAACGGCAGCATGTTCGCGGATCTCTGTAACTATACAGATGAGGCGTTCTGGCGCGATCATCCGGTCATTCACTTCGATACGCTTTCTTCTCTCGGAGAGTATGAGATCGTAGCGGTATTCAAGTTCAATACGAACAAGGAACAGTTCAAGTACAACGAGTGTGTCACCATGAACGAGGCAGAGTTCAATGAGTTCATGGAGAACGTCCACGCACGTCAGCTTTACGATACTGGGATCGACGCTGAATACGGAGATCAGCTCATTACGCTTTCCACCTGCGAATACACATACAGGAACGGCCGCTTTGTCGTTGTGGCGAAGAAGGTGGTGTGATGCCTGAGATCAAAACCAGAGAAACCGTAAAGGATATCAAGGTGCTGGACAAGGCCGCCGTTGCCGGAGAGCGGATGAAACAGGTTTTTATCCGCTCAAAGGATACTGCGGAAAACCTGATGGATGACGGACAGGTCTCCCCGTCTGAATATGCGGAAGACAAGATCCGCTATATTGCGGAAGACGTTGTTCATGACACCGGTCATGCGGTCAAGAAGGAAACCGACAAGGCCGTCGAAAAAGGACGCAAGGCTCTTCGTGAGCACAGAGAGGAACAGCGCCTGGAGTGCCGGGAAAAGAAGGTCGAAGATGCCGTCCGTAGGTATGAGCAGTCCGCTGGAGAAACAGCAAACAACACGGTCCGTGAGACCCACCGTACCGTCAGGGCGAAAGACAGGACTATACGTACAGCCCAGCAGACCGAACATACCGTAAAGCAGACTGCCAGGTCCACCGGCAAAGCCACCATAAAGACTGCGGACGCTTCCGTTAAAACGACTGCGAAAGGAATCAAGACAGCCGAAAAGACATCCAAGGCTGCCATCAAAACCGCTGAGGCCACCGCGAAAGCCTCGAAAAAAGCGGCAGAAGCTGCCGCCAAGGCCGCACAGAAAGCGGCTGAAGCTGCAAGGCAGGCCGCGATAGCGGCATATAAGACGGCGGTTGCTGTGGGTAAAGCGATTGTGGCTGCTGTCAAGGCGATTATCGCTGCGATCAAAGAGCTGGTGGCTGCTATTGCCGCTGGAGGCTGGGTGGCTGTTGTGGTAATCATCGTTATCTGCCTGATAGCGCTGATTGTAGGATCTGCGTTCGGGATCTTTTTCTCAAGCGAGAGCAATGGCAAAAACGATATGACCATGCAGCAGGTTGTCAGAGAGATAAACGAGGATTATCAGGACCGGATCGAAACGATAAAGGCCAGTAATCCTTATGACGATCTTGAGATGTCCGGTTCCAGAGCTGTATGGCCACAGGTGCTTTCTGTCTATGCAGTGAAGACCACAACAGATCCGGACAACGCCCAGGAAGTCGCCACGATGGATGACCAGAAGAAACAGCTCCTGACGGATATCTTCTGGGAGATGAACGATATCTCCTACAGGACGGAGACCACAACGGAAACACAGGTAATCGAGACCGATGATGGGCGCGGAAATATCCTGGAGGAAGAAGTGGAGGTTACGCACACGACTCTCTATATCGTAGTCAGCCACAAGGATGCTGATACCATGGCAGGCCAGTATAGCTTCAATGATGATCAGAACGAACAGCTTGAAGAGCTTCTCTCAGCTGACAGTTCCATGTGGATGGCGGTACTTTACGGCATCTACGGCTCCGACGATATGATCGTTCAGGTAGCGCTGACACAGATCGGAAACATCGGCGGTGAACCTTACTGGTCCTGGTACGGTTTCGGTTCCCGTGTTGAATGGTGTGCATGCTTCGTTTCCTGGTGCGCCGACCAGTGCGGATATATCGAGAACGGTGTAATTCCGAAATACGCCGGATGCGTAAACGGTGTGAACTGGTTCAGAGATAGAGGTCAGTGGGCCGATAACTCCATAGAGCCAACGCCCGGCATGATCATCTTCTTTGACTGGGACAACCCCAACGGGTCATCCGGCCCGCAGGACGGAGAGTCCGATCATACCGGTATCGTTGAGAAAGTCGAGAATGGCTATGTCTATACCGTTGAAGGAAACAGCGGAGACAGCTGCCGTGAGAACCGGTATCCTGTTGGGTACTATGAGATCCTGGGATACGGTATCCCTGCTTATTAAGAATGAGCTCCTGTATCAGGCCTGTATAGGGCTTGGTGCAGGAGCGTTTTTTGTTTATGACGGATTAGATGTCGGTTATGAGTGCCATCATGGCATGCAGACCGATGAAAAACACGGGCGCATCTTGAAAAATCAAAAATCTTGTGATATAATGTATTATCTATTATTGTATCCAGCTGCGTCGGCTGGCATACGGCTATAAATATAACGCTGAATGGAGGCGCTACATGAGATTAAGTTATGACAAGCTCTGGAAAGTAATGAAGAATAACAAACTACGTAAAGGCGAGCTTGCAGCAGCCGCCGAAGTCAGTGAATATACCATGAGTAAGCTCGCTCATGATGAGCCGGTATCGCTAGAAGTCATAATGAAGTTCTGCAAGATCTTCCATTGTGACATTGGGGATCTGGTTGAAATAATTGAAGAGGACTGAAAGGATGGGTAGTCTATTATGTTTGGTGCTTTAATTGGCGATATTGCAGGATCCAGATTTGAATGGAATCCGACCAAAAGCAAAGACTTCGATCTATTGACGCAGATCGGTGGTTGTAAGCCAACCGATGATAGCGTGATGACTGTTGCAATAGCGAATGCTATTCTCGAATGCGATGGAGATTATGCTGACCTATCTGAGAAAACGATAAGTCAGATGCGCGCTACTGGAAGGCGGTACCCTCACGCCGGTTATGGCGGAGGCTTTCGAGCTTGGCTCGAAGCGCCAGTACCACGTCCGTATAATAGTTTTGGTAATGGCTCGGCTATGCGCGTGAGCCCTTGTGCTTATGCTGCAAATACGCTTGATGAGGCAATTGCTCTTTCGCGAACTGTTTCTGAAGTCACTCATAATCATCCTGAAGGAATAAAGGGAGCAGAAGCAGTTACGGTGGCAATATTTATGGCCCTTCACGGGAAGAATATTCTTGAAATCCGTGACTACATCAATAAGCACTATTACCCGATGGACTTCACGCTTGATTCCATCCGTGAGTCATACAAGTTTGATGTTACATGCCAGGGATCTGTCCCTCAAGCCATCATGGCATTTCTTGAATCATCTGACTTTGAAGATGCCATACGAAATGCAATTTCTCTTGGTGGAGATGCTGATACTCAGGCTGCTATAGCGGGTAGTATTGCTGAGGCTTATTACGGTATTCCTGCAGAAACAAGAAAGTTAGCATTTACTTTCCTGGATGATTACTTGCTTACATCTGTCAACCGTTTTGAGGCAAAGTATGGGATCCGTCTTCAGAAAGAGGAAGAAAACTACGTTCGCAGAGAAGAGCATAACTCCAGTGCCCAAGGTGAGCAGCTCTCTTTTGAGGGAATGTCTCGTGAAGAGCAAATTATGCTTGCTGTGGATATTACTGATTCTGCGTCTGAAGAAGAAAAAACTCGCACTATGCGAGCCAGCGAACTTCATAGCTTCCTTTATGCGGCATGCACCATTCTTTATGGATCTGTCCTTCCTTCTAAGTACAAAACATATGTCCTTCCGCTCATGTTCTTAAAGCGAATCTGCGACTGTTATGACGAAGAGATTGAGACCGCCAAAAAGAAATATGGATCTGATTGGGTAGATTTTGACGAAGACGAGATCCATAGATTTATCATTCCCACAGGATGCCACTGGAGTGATATCCGCAACTGCACAGAAAACGTTGGCAGCGCTATTCTGAATTCCATGCAAGGCATTGAAACCGCGAACCCTGATACCCTCTCAGGTATATTTATGGGCTTCAGCGGTGCTGATTGGACGAATAAGAACACTTTTCCGGACAGAAAGCTTAAAGATCTGATTGAGCACTTTTCTGAAAGAAACCTCGGAAATAACAACTATGACGCAGATATCATGGGTGACGCCAATGAATATCTGATCCGCCATTTTGCTGACGATGATAACAAAAATGCTGGTGATTTCTTCACGCCGAGAACTATCGTAAAGCTGCTCATCAAGATTCTTGCTCCGGAAGCGAATCATTCCATCTATGATCCCGCATGCGGAACGGGCGGCATGCTTATTGAGTATATACGTCAGACAAACAGCAAAGCTGGTGCCGGTCAATTCATATTTGGTCAAGAGAATATGACGTCTACATCGGCAATCGCCAAAATGAATCTTTATCTCCACGGAATTGAAGATTTCCATATCAAGACCGGTGATACTCTCCGCAACCCGCTATTCATTTATCGCGGGCAATTACAGAAGTTCGACTATGTTGTTGCTAATCCTCCCTTTGGCCTTGATGGTTGGGGCGCTGATCAGTTTGAAACTGATGTATGGGGTAGAAATATCTGGGGGTCTCCGACAGATTCAAATGCAGACTATGCCTGGATACAGCATATTGTCGCATCTATGGATGAGAAAACGGGACGAGCTGCTGTAATTATGCCGCAGGGTGTTCTGTTCCATGGCGGAAAAGAAGGCAAAATCCGTGAGGCATTGATTAAATCACACAAACTGGAAGCAGTTATCAATCTCCCGAGTGGAGTCTTCTACTCCACAGGAGTTTCTGCATGCGTTCTGTTCTTAAACAACAAGAAGCCAGCTGAAAGAGATGGAAAAGTGATCATGATTGATGCTGGCACAATTGTACATGCTCGCAGAGCTCAAAAGTATATGGATGAGAGCGATGTCGAAACAGTGTACAACCTCTTTTCAAAATATGAGGACCTTATTGATTTCGCTAAGGTGGTTACTGAAGATCAAATTGCCGAAAAGGGCTACACGCTTGCAGTAAATACGTATATCGATAAAACACCTCCAAAGCCAATTGATCCAAAAGAAGTGCGAGCAAATTATTTAAATGCTTATAACGAGGTTGTTGCCCGTGAAGAAAAACTCAGAGAACTTCTCAAAAAGGGAGGATACATAGAATGAGCAGAATAACACAAGCTGATCTCGAAAAGTATCTTTTCGGCTGTGCCGACATCCTCAGAAATTATGTCGAGGCAAGTTCTTATAGAGACTATATCTTTCCTCTTCTGTTTTTTAAGAGAATAAGCGACGTTTATGACGAGGATATAGAGAACGCTAAAAAGGAATATGGGGATAGCTGGACTACTTTCTCTGAAGAGGAAATACATGATTTCATTATTCCTGAAGGCTGTCATTGGAGCGATCTGCGCGTCGTTACTGATAACGTTGGTTCTGCGATTCAACAATCATTTCAGAAACTTGAATCCATGAACACCGACAAGCTCGGCGGCGTATTCGGAAATGCAAACTGGTCAAACAAATCTGAGCTCCCTGATAGAATGCTTAAGGACCTCGTTGAGCATTTGAGTTCTTTGACGCTCTCAATTGAGAACTGCCCTGAAGATGAGCTTGGTCATGGGTATGAATATCTGATTGGAAAATTCGACTCGGATGACGGACATACAGCGCAGCAGTTCTACACGAACAGAACGGTAGCTCACCTTATGGCAGAAATGCTTAATCCGCAAACAAAGGAATCGATTTATGACCCGACATGCGGTTCTGGTGGAATCCTAATCTCCTGTATTGATCACATTAAAAGCCGTGGACAAGAATGGCGAAATGTTAAAGTTTACGGTCAGGAAATAATCCCTCCTACGGCTGCTATATGCAGAATGAATCTATTTCTTCATGGGGTTCAAGAATTTACGATTCGTACAGGTGATACGCTCTCTAATCCGGCGTTTTTAGACCGTGATCGATTAAAGACGTTTGATCTTGTGGTGGCAAATCCCCCTTATTCCATCAGCAACTGGGATAGAGATGCATTTAGCACTGACAAATACGGAAGAAACATTCTTGGAACGCCGCCACAGGGACGTGCCGACTACGTTTTTATTCAGCATATCTTAAAGAGCATGGATCCGGAGACTGGCAGATGTGCAATTCTCCTTCCTCACGGAGTTTTATTCAGAAATGAAGAAAACGAAATGCGCAAAAAGCTTGTACAGAGTGATTTTGTAGAGGCAGTAATCGGTATTGGGAAGAATCTCTTTTACAATTCTCCGATGGAAGCTTGCATCTTAGTTTGTCGTTGTAAAAAGCCTGTCGAACGACTGGGAAAGGTATTATTTATCAATGCAAGACATGAGGTAACTCGCAAGAACGCAGAAAGCTACCTTGAGGATAATCATATTCAAAAAATAGCTTCTGCATATGCTCGTTTTATCGATTCAGACGGTTTTGCACATGTTGCCGAATATGAAGAGATAAAAAATAACAACTTTGAGCTTTCTATCTCGCTTTATGTTGATGACAATACAGGCGTGGACGCTAAACCATTTGAAACAGCGTTTGCTGATTGGAATTCATCGCATGGTGCCATGATAGAAGCAACAAATAGGCTCAACGACATGTTAAGCGGAGGTATCAAAGATGCCCAGATATAAGTTCTCAGATTTTGCGTATAACATTAATCAAAAAAAGATGCCAGAACCCGGTGACGAAGAAATGTACATTGGATTAGAGCATCTTGATACCGGTAGCCTACAGGTAAAAAGATGGGGCAGCGATGTCCCTATTACTGGTGAGAAGCTGGTAATGAAAAAGGGCGATATCTTATTTGGCAGAAGGAATACATATCTCAGACGAGCGGCTATTGCCCCGCACAACGGCATTTTCTCCGCTCACGGTATGATTTTCAGGCCGAACACTGAGCTGATGGATCCGGATTATTTTCCGTTTTTTATATCATCAGATTACTTTATGAATGCGGCTATTCGTATTTCGGTAGGATCCTTATCTCCTACGGTAAACTGGAAAACATTAAAAGACTTGGAGTTTGATATACCAGATCTTGAGTCTCAAAGGAAAAGTGCTGAACTGCTTACTGCTGCAAATGACCTAAAGCAGTCATATGAAGCACTCTTGGTCCAGATAGACGAACTGGTAAAATCGCAATTTATCGAGATGTTTGGAGATCCTGTTACGAACACGCAAGGACGTGAGCAAGTCCCGTTCGGATCTTTGATGAAGAACCTTAAATACGGGACAAGTCAGCCTCCTGTATTTACTGAAGGTGGGCAGTACAAGTTTGTTAGGGCTACAAATATCAAAGCTGGGCGGATAACAGAAAACGATATGCTACATATCGATGAAGAAGCTGCAGCAAAGCTTGAAAAGTGTAAGCTCTATGGCAATGAGATTATTATCGTCAGAAGTGGCGCAAATACAGGCGATACATGTGTTGTGACAGATGAGTACGCAGGCAATTATGCTGGTTATGACATTATCATAACGCTCGACTTAGATAAGTGTAATCCAGTGTATTACAATGAATTGCTCAATACTCATTACATGCAGCAAGTTGTTAAGCCATTAACTGCGAGATCAGCACAGCCGCACATCAATGCTCAACAGGTCCAGGGACTGCCAATGCTAGTTGCATCTCTGGATGAGCAGAATAGATTTGCAGAGTTTGTTGCACAGAGCGATAAATCAAAATTTGAACTAAAAAAAGCGATCAACGACATCAATGAACTGATCAAGTCGTTGATGCAACAGGATACCTAATAATGACTTGGCGTAGGATGTTGGTAAAAAAGGAGATTTACCAACATGACTACAATGATGATCAACAGAATTAAGCAAGAGATGGCTCGATTCCTTACGGGCGAGCAACTAAGGCAACTTCAGACTGTATTGGAGAAGATCGATTCGGAAGAACAGTCTGAAGAGATGAAAACAGATCTGGTTACTGCTTTCCTTTCAGCAAAACGTGTGGAAGGCTGTTCAGATAAGACGGTCAGATACTATGACTCAACAATACGTAATGTTCTCTCTTCTCTAAACAAGGACGCTGGAACGATTACGACTGACGATCTGAGACGGTATCTGGACAACTATCAGCAGAAAAGCGGTGCGAGTAAAGTTACCATCGACAATATTCGCAGAATTCTATCAAGCTTTTTTGCCTGGTTGGAGGATGAGGACTACATCGTAAAAAGTCCGGTTAGGAGGATACACAAAGTCAAGACCTGCAAAACTGTGAAAGAAACGTATTCCGATGAGGCTCTTGAGCTAATGCGTGACAACAGCGAATGTCAAAGGGATCTAGCAATCATAGATATGCTTGCATCTACCGGAATCCGTGTTGGTGAACTGGTAAAGCTGAATCGCGGAGACGTTGATTTCGTCAACAGAGAATGTGTGGTTCTTGGCAAGGGAAACAAACAACGCAGGGTCTACTTTGACGCTAGGACAAAGATTCATCTACAGAATTATTTGAACAGTAGAACAGACAGCAATGAAGCATTGTTTGTATCATTGCAGAAACCGTATAACCGTCTACTGATCAGCGGTGTTGAGATACGCCTCCGAGAACTCGGCAAAAAGCTGGATCTGAATAAGGTCCACCCGCACAAGTTCAGAAGGACACTAGCAACAATGGCGATAGACAAAGGAATGCCCATTGAGCAAGTGCAGCAACTTCTGGGCCATCAGAGCGTAGACACAACACTTCAGTATGCAATGGTGAATCAGAACAATGTGAAGTTGTCGCATCATCGGTTCATTGGATAAACGAGTCGCAATTTATCGAGGAGTTTGGGGAACTTGAGAACAACACGAGACACTATCCGATTAAGAAACTAAGTGAAATAGCGGATTATTGGAATGGTTTGACTTATAAACCTACCGATGCTGTTCAAGATGGCACAGGAACATTAGTGTTGCGTTCAAGCAATATCCAAAACGGAGCATTGGCCTTCGACGATAATGTGCGAGTGGTTTGTCCAATCAAGGAGAAATTGTTTGTGAAAGACAATGATATCCTTATGTGCTCAAGAAACGGAAGTGCTGCATTAGTAGGAAAAACTGCTTTGATAAAGGGTTTAACGGAACCAATGACTTTTGGTGCATTTATGATGATTATCAGAAGTTCATATTACCCTTACTTGAAGACCTACTTTGATATGCCTGCGTTTAGAGGGCAAATATCAACAGGAACTTCCACGATCAATCAGATTACCGGAAAAATGTTGAACGATATTGTCATCCCGGTACCTGATATGGAGACTGTAGAACGGTTCAAAACTTTCGTCGAACAGAGCGATAAATCAAAATTTGCCGGTTCAAATCGCAATTTATCGAGATGTTCGGGCACCTCGGAGAGGATGAAAAAGGCTGGGGTATAACTACGCTTGGACAGTGTTGCGAGCTTAATCCTAAGCGGCCAAAAGGAATCAGTGATGATTTGGCGGTCTCTTTTGTCCCGATGCCAGCAGTATCCGAACAAGGAGAAATTGACTGCACCGATATAAAACCGTATTCGGAGGTTAAAAAAGGCTTTACGTACTTTGCAGAGCACGACGTACTGTTTGCCAAAATAACTCCCTGTATGGAGAACGGGAAAGGTGCGGTAGCTGAAGGACTTTCAAATGGAATTGGCGCTGGTTCGACAGAATTCCATGTTCTTCGTCCGATTGAGGGCAAGTCGAATCCTTACTGGCTCTATATCATAACGATGTTTGATGGATTCAGGAAGGATGCCAGAAAAGTAATGACAGGTACCGGAGGCCAATTACGAGTGCCGATAAACTATTTGAATGAGTATCCCATAACGCTGCCCCCTATAGAGCTTCAAGATGAGTTTGAGAAGTTCGTGAGGCAGAGCGATAAATCAAAATATAGGCCCTTACGGGCAAGAATCTAAGTGAAAGATAGGAGAGAAACCAGATGTTTACAGAGGCAGATTTCGAAAAACTGGTTTGCAAAACACTAGCAGATAACGGATGGAAATACATTCCGGCAGAAATGCTCGCCCGGAATTATTCTGACGTGCTCGTGGAGCCCATGGTTAAGGATGCACTTATCAGATTGAATCCTGTTATTGCCGAAGAGCCTTCAAGGGCGGATGAAGTGTTACAGAGGATTCGAGCGATCATCCTGTCTGTTGAGCCTCACAGCCTCGTCACTCACAACGAGGAATTTAAGAATCTGGTATTTGAGAACAATTCATTCCACTTTGGCAAGGATGGGCGTGATGTTCCTATCACCTTCTTCGGGACCGGCGAAGATGCCGATAAGAATGAATATGTTGTTACTAACCAGTGGGTTTATCCACGCGCTGATGGCGGGAAGAGACTTGATGTTGTTCTCCTCGTTAACGGATTTCCTGTCGCAATCGGCGAATTAAAAACTCCGACAAGAGAGGCCATCTCGTGGATGGACGGTGCCGGAGATATTCTTGCCTATGAAAAGAGCATTCCACAGATGTTTGTTACGAATGTCTTTAACTTCGCCTCTGAGGGAAAGACATTCAGGTACAGCTCTATTAATGCTCCCCTTACGGTATGGGGACCTTGGCACACTGAAAAACACAGAAGTGAAGGTACTCTCAAGGACGTGGAGCAAAGCATAAAAGATATGATCACACCGGAGAATGTGATGGACATTTTCCGTTTCTATACGTTGTACGCCACCGATAAAGAGTATCGCAAATACAAGATCATTTGCCGCTATCAGCAGTTTGAAGGGGCAAATATGATCGTAGATCGAGTTGTAAATGGAAAGCCTAAGCAGGGTCTCATATGGCATTTCCAGGGCAGCGGTAAGTCGCTGCTCATGGTCTTTGCTGCGCAGAAACTTCGTATGACAAAGAGCCTAAATAATCCGACTGTGCTTATTGTTGATGATCGTATTGACCTTGAAACTCAGATGACGGCAACCTTCAACGCATCGGATATTCCGAATCTTGAAAAGGCCTATTCAGGAGAAAGATTAGCACAACTTCTCAAAGGCGATGCTAGGAAGATCATTATCACAACCATATTTAAATTCAATGATGTTGAAGGATGCCTAAATGCCAGGGACAATATCATTCTCATGGTAGATGAGGCCCACAGGACCCAGGAAGGCAGTCTTGGTGAAAAAATGAGGACTGCTCTGCCGAATGCATTCTTCTTTGGCTTGACCGGTACGCCGATCAATAAACGTGATCGTAATACTTTCCACACGTTCGGTGCCGTTGAGGATCGTTCCGGTTATATGAGCAAATACTCCTTCGCAGATTCTATTCGTGACGGAGCAACATTGCCGTTGAATTTTGAACCGGTCCCGGTAGAACTTCACGTTAATCAAGATGCCATAAATGAAGAATTTGAAGCGCTCGCAAAAGAAGCCGGGCTGACGAAGAAGCAGCAGTCCGACGTTATTTCCCGTGTTCATATAGAAGCCATCATGAAGAATCCTGAACGAATTCGAAAGGTATGTGAGCATATTGCTGAACACTTCAAAACCAAGGTGGAACCGAACGGATTTAAAGGTCAGGTAGTTTGCTATGATCGGGAGTGCTGCGTTTTATACAAGCGGGAGCTTGATAAGCTGCTGGGCGAAGAAGCATCTACCATCGTTATGGATACTAATAACGACAAGGAAGATAAGTATAAACAGTGGCGCAGAGACCGCGATGAAGAGTCTAAGGTTCTCGACCAGTTCAGGAATCCGAGAACGAAGCTGAAGCTTGTAATTGTAACTTCTAAGCTCCTTACCGGATTTGATGCTCCTATTCTACAGGTAATGTATCTCGATAAGCCTATGAAGGACCATACACTCCTTCAGGCCATTTGCAGAACAAACCGTGTATATGGGCACGATAAGAGCAACGGTCTAATCGTTGACTACGTGGGCATCTTTGATGATGTGGCAAAAGCGCTCGACTTTGATGAAAAGAGTGTTCAAGCTGTAATTTCAAATATCGAATCCGTGAAAAAAGAGATTCCAAGGTTGATTGCTAAGTGCCTTGAATACTTCCCTGGTGTTGATAGAACTGTAGAAGGATGGGAAGGATTGATTGCGGCTCAAGAATGCCTACCGACAAGCAAAGAGAAGGATCAGTTTGGTGCTGATTATCGTGTTCTGAACAGGGCTTTTAATGCGGTATCCCCGGATCCTTTCCTGAAGGACTATCTCTTTGACTATAAATGGTTGAGCAAGGTCTATGAGTCAGTTCGCCCGACTGATAACACCGGAGCTTTGATCTGGGCTTCTCTTGGAGCAAAGACAATAGATCTTGTTAACCAGAACGTTGATGTTCTTAATGTAACACCTGCTGACGACCGGGATATTCTGGAGCTTGATTCTGAACTCATTGAGGCGTTTATCCAGGGTGATCATGGTGCAAAGAAAAAAGCAAAGAAAATCGAAATCGATCTGGTAGCAAGAATCAACAAATACACCGATGACCCTAAATTTATCTCTATTGGAGAAAAGCTTGAAAAGCTCAGAGAACAACAGGAACAAGGGCTGATTACCAGCATTGAATTCTTAAAGAGATTGCTGGAGCTGGCTAGAGAAGCTGCTGAGGCTGAAAAAGAGGTGGTCCCTGCCGAAGAACTTGATAAGGGCAAGGCAGCGCTTACGGAACTCTTCACAAGTCTTAAAAGTGAAAAGACACCGGTTATCGTTGAGAGAGTTGTGAACGACATAGATGAAATAGTTAAAATCGTCAGATTTGACGGTTGGCAGGACACAACTTCTGGTAGGCGTGAAGTGAAAAAAGCACTTAGAAGTGTAGTTGCCATCAAATACAAGATCAAAGATGCTGACGTTTTTGACAAGGCATACAGCTACATAGAGATGTACTATTGAGTCTCGGAGGATACAAGATGATTAACACAGATAAATTGCAAAGAGTTCTTGCATCGTACAGACAGGATTTTAATAAGCCGAAACCCAGCAACGAAAACAAGACTCACTGGGAAGATGAACAGTACAAATGGATTGCTGTTAAGCATTTTCAGGATCACTGGGATATAGATGCGCCTGATTTTGGAGCAATGTTCAAAGAAGCTACATCAAAGAACATCAATCTTCTTGATTCCATGAACTATTTCCCGCGAGGCATGATTTTGGAGTTTGCAAAGGCTGATCAAGAGGCAGTCAGAAGTATGTTCCGGGATCTCTTTAATGAAGGATCATCTGTCGTGGATAGGGTAAATCGTTTCATTGTTGAAGCTGAAAATCTCCGTGCCAAATATGGCAATACTACCTGGAAATCACACTATCAGAATGTGAATTCTATCAGCACATACTTATGGCTTAGATACCCAGATAAGTATTTTATTTACAAATATTCCGAGTGCAAAAAGGCTGCAGCTGTATTAGAGAGCGACTTCAAGGTTAAAAAAGGTGCCAAAGCAGAAGTACTGATAGATTTCATAAGGTTTTATGGAGAGATCGCAGACTTCCTCAAGAATGATCCAGATAGTATTAATATGATTCAGTCTGTATTGACTCCAGATTGCTATGCTGATCCCCAGTATCATACATTGGCTATTGATGTAGGTTTCTATATCAGTCGTTACTATTCAGAAGATGTTGATGTGGAGCCTACAGATAACATAGGCCCCGCCACCACTAAATATTGGCCTTCTCAAGACGAGTATGTCATCACCATTTCTAAAGACGAATGGAAAAAGTACATTGAAGAAGTGGAGTTTAGCCATAAGGGTTGTATGGGAATGTTAAAAGCCATTATGGAACTTGGTGGCGAAGCAACTTGCAAAAAACTCGCCGATGTATATGGAGGAAATCCAACCAGATATGTTGGTTCAGCAGTAAATATCGGAAAAAGAGCTAAGAAGTATTTCAACCTTCCTCCGTGTATGGATGGAGATGTTGAACGATTTTTCCCAATTCCATTCCTCGGGAGAAGTGTTAACGAAGGAGGAAAGGATTATTACTCCTATAAAATACGAGATGAACTGTTTGAAGCCCTAAAAGAAATTGATCTTAGTTCAATCAATCCATATGTTCAGGATGAAGATGAGGATAGCACTGGCTACTGGTGGCTAAACGCTAATCCGAAAATTTGGAGTTTTGCAGATATCGCTATTGGGGCAGAACAGTCGTACACCTTGTATAACGACAACGGCAATAAACGGCGGATTTTTCAAAACTTCCTGGATGCGAAAGCCGGCGATCTGGTCATCGGCTATGAGTCTACTCCTGTTAAACAGATCGTAGCGCTCGCGAGAATTAGTAAAGAGCAAGATGGCAAACAGTTATGCTTTGAAAAAATCGAAGGTCTGTCTGCGCCAATAGACTATCAAGTTTTGAGGAATTGTCCTGAACTTGAAAATATGGAGTACTTTAGTCAGCCTCAAGGGAGCCTTTTCAAGCTGACAAAGGAAGAATTCGACTTCATCATGGATATTATTCGTGATGAAAACCCTGTAGCGACAAAGCCGGATGAAATTGAGAAGTATGGCAGAGATGATTTCCTCAAAGAAGTTTACATGAGCGGTTCGCAGTATGATTCGCTAGTTTCTCTCCTCAAGAACAAATCCAACTTAATCCTTCAGGGCGCTCCAGGCGTAGGAAAAACTTTCGCAGCCAAGCGGCTAGCTTATTCAATGATGGGCGAAAAAGATGAGAGCCGTATTGAGTTTGTTCAGTTCCATCAGAATTATTCCTATGAGGATTTCATGATGGGTTATAAACCGACCGAAACAGGCTTTGAACTCAAATATGGAATCTTCTATCGATTCTGCATGTTAGCTGCAAATCATCCGGAGAAGGAATACTTCTTCATAATTGATGAGATCAATCGCGGTAATATGAGTAAAATCTTCGGTGAGCTTTTAATGCTTATTGAAAAGGACTACCGTGGCACAAAGACAACTCTTGCTTACAATGGAATGTCGTTTTCCGTTCCAAAGAATCTGTACATCATTGGCATGATGAATACGGCAGACAGAAGCTTGGCGATGATTGACTATGCTTTGCGCAGACGCTTTAGTTTCTTTACGATGGTTCCGGGATTCAATTCCAAAGGGTTTAAGGACTATCAGGCGAGCTTGGCCAGCAGTACTTTTGACCATTTAGTCGATGAGGTTAAGAGCCTGAATAAGGCAATCTCAAATGATAAATCACTCGGAGCAGGCTTCTGTATCGGCCATAGTTATTTCTGCGGTCATACCGCAGAAGAAAACGACTCTTGGATAAAAGAAATCGTAGATTATGACATCATACCGATGCTAAATGAATACTGGTTTGATGATTCTGATAACGTGAAAAAATGGTCTGATTTGTTGAGTGGTGTATTCCATGGCTAACATATTGGTAAACAACATCTACTATATGCTGACCTATGCTTTTCAGGTTTTACATCAGTCAAACTATGATGAAATTTCGACTGAACCGTTTGATAATGTGCAAGATCTGTTCGCTGCGATTCTTTCGAAAGGAATTGCTCAACAATTAAAGCAGGGTTTGCATAGGGAATATATCAATAAGACAGAAGATCTTTCTGTAATGCACGGCAAACTGGATTTTCAAGGTACGATTAAGAACCAGGTGCAGAACAGAAAGCTCCTGTCATGTGAATATGATGAGCTATCAGAAAACAACGTCTTCAATCAGATTATTAAGACAACTGTCCTTCTTCTGCTTAAAGAAGATGATGTAAGAGATGAATCTAAGGAAACGCTGAATAATAAAAGGTCAGCGTTCCGGATCATATGAAATATAGTGGTTTTTTCATATGATATGTTGTCCTGATTGCTATATTCACATCTAGCGGCCCATTTGAGGCTCATCCGGATGCTGTCTGATCCTCATATCAGGATCAATTCTGTATACAGAGCGCACTCCTCCCTTGGATGAATGCGTCTTCCCTCCTGCTCTGGCATACCATCAGCAGGTTAGTTGATCCAAACAGCATGAATAACCTGTTCATGTTCTTTGCAAGACCTTTGTATACAGTCTTACTGTACCCGAAGATCCTTTTTACCGTCAGGAAGGGATGCTCCACCTTGCTGCGTATGGAGGATTTGCGGTACTCGATCTGCCTGTCCCAGTCGATCCCCTGATATTCTTTAGGGGTCCTGATACTGGACGGCCGTCTGGCAATCTCATAGCGGATACTGCTGAGGTGTTCATCAGCCTTAACAGCTTCCTGCTCCGGCACTCCGAGATATCCGCTGTCTGCGTAGACGACTTCATCGTCTTCACGTATCAGTTCACTGGCCATTACAGAATCATGGACATTGGCTGATGTGCCTTTCAGTGTATGGACATATCCTGCACCGGCGTCGACACCGATGTGTATCTTCATGCCGAAGTACCACTGATTGCCCTTCTTTGTGGAATGCATCTCCTCATCTCGTTTGCCGGAAGCGTTCTTCGTGGAGCTGGGTGCAGATATTATACTGGCGTCAACAATAGAACCGCCATGCATGATAAGACCGCTGTTTTCAAGGCGCTGCTTTATATCTGCAAATATCTTTTCACCGATGGAGTGCTTTTCCAGAAGGTGACGGAACTTTAAAAGTGTCGTAGCATCAGGTACCTGAGTAGTGACAAAGTCGATGTGCATGAACTTACGCATGGCAAAGCTGTCATATATGGTATCCTCTGTGGCCTCATCGGAAAGATTGAACCAAATCTGGAGAAGATACATACGAAGCATAGTCTCTATGCCTTTAGGCGGACGACCGCGCTTACCGGAAGGATAGTGCTCTTTGATAAGATTGATCCAGTCATCCCAGGGAATGATGGAATCCATCTTGTCAAGGAATTCTTCTCTTGAAGTCTTTCTTTTACGAAGAGAGTATTCGAGATCCGTGAAGGTACGCTGATCCATGATATATCCTGCCTTTCTATAGTACTATTATACCATTGAATTGGCAAATAATGGCTTAAATAAGCTATAAATGCTTATTTAATACAATAAATCATATAGGAAACAACTGAGATAAATGAGCTGTTTCTCAATAGACATGGTGTTTTGTGCCGATTAAATCAGTGTTTCCCTAAAATAGCCCTTAAGAAAGAAATGCTGTTCTTTTCAGGTGTCGATGAAATAGATCCGTTTACGATTCGTTGGGATCTCCTTAGATTCAATCGAAACAACCAAAGCTACAGAATGCTTCTGAGTATTTGTCAATTCATCCTTGAAGGTTTACTTCTAACCACAGATGACGGAAGTGTTAAGCTTGCACAGTTTCTTGATGAGCAACGTATGTGCAGGCTGTATGAGAAGTTTATTCTGGAATTTTACAAAAAAGAAGTTCCTGAAGTTAAAGCTAATGCTTCCAAGATCGAATGGCAGCTTGATGATGGTGTGAGCACCCTCCTTCCGACGATGCAAAGCGATATTATGCTGACATGCGGGAGTAAAACACTTATTATCGATGCAAAGTACTATTCGCACGCCACTCAGGTTCAGTTTGGCAAGCATACGCTACATTCAAATAACATCTATCAGATATTTGCCTATGTTAAAAATCGGGATGTTGGAAACACAGGAAATGTGGCGGGATTATTGCTCTATGCCAAGACGGACGAGGACATCACGCCGGATATGACGGTCGTTATGAGTGGCAACCAAATTGGAGCTAAAACATTAGATTTAAACTGTGAGTTCAAGGATATCTCAACGCAGTTGAAGTCAATTGCAAAAGGATACTTTGAATACTGAGCAAATCGAGGTGTAACTTATGGATACAGACGCCAAATTAAGACCGATTTACTTAATAGATATACTGAAAGAACGGACCGATGAGGATCACTATCTGACCACATCGCAGCTCTGCGCTATTCTCAAAAACGAGTATGGAATTGAAACGCACCGGACGACCATAAAGAGCGATATCGAGATGCTGCAGCAGGCCGGGATCGGCATACAGGCCGTCAGGTCTACGCAAAATCAGTACAACTTCATCGAGCGCGACTTTGACACTGCCGAGTTGAAACTCCTGATCGATGCGGTTCAGTCTGCCAAGTTCATGACCAAAACAAAAAGTGACCAGCTTGTCTCAAAGCTGACAGCTCTTGCCGGTGTCAACAAAGCACGTGAGCTGAAGCGCAACCTTGTCGTTGACGGCAGGAACAAGCTGGAAAACGAACAAATCCTCATGATCGTCGATGCCATAAACGATGCCATCAATCAGCGTCGTAAGATCAGGTTCCAGAAGGTTGAGTACAACGTCAAGAAGGAACGTGTCCTTCATCATGGAGGTGAGACCTATACTTTCAGCCCGTATTCACTGGTATGGGACGGTGACTTCTACTATGTGGTTGGCTTCTCAGATAAGTATCAGTCTGTTGGCAGCCACCGCGTGGATCGAATTTATCAGAGACCGGAGATACTCGATGAGACTGTTGTTCCGGCCCCACTTGGTTTCGATGTCAACAAGTATATCAATACCACATTCCGTATGTACAATGCTCCACGCAAAGAAGTTGAATTGGTCTGTGACAATGGTGTGATGGACGCTATCATCGACCGTTTTGGACCAGACGTAGAAACCTATGCTTGCGATCAGCAGAACTTCAGGGTTATAGCGGAGATCGCTGTCGGAAAGGTGTTCTTCAACTGGATCTTCGGCTTCGGCGGCAAGGTCAGAATCAAGGCGCCAGAAGATGTGAAAATGCAGTATGAAGAACAAGTGCTGAAAGCAGCAGAATTGATTAAGTAAGCAACCTCAGAAAGGACCACACTTAAAAATGAGCGAAGTTCGCAAATTGAAAGTCTATTATAAATCAGCGGATGGTTCTTCTGTTCCGATGATTCTATTAAAAGGAAAATGGTTAGAGAAATATGGATTCAACACCGGGTCTTATATTGCTGTTGAATGTGAGAACGAGAAGCTGACTATTGTACCACGGGAGCCGGATAAAAGACCGTCGCTTGAGGAACGTATCGAAAACCTCACGAGGGCTCAGAAGAAGAAACTCTCAAAAGTTTTGGATGAGATGGGCGCCTGATTGTACTTTGTTTTTAACGAGGGAGGAATATTGCAATGATGATTAGTCCGGAATCGTTTATAGAGTTCGAATGCAAAGGCAAGTCTTATAAAGAACTGCTCAAGATACGGGACGAACTTTTAGCGTCCGTATATGATTTCGAAAACGGAAGATTTTCTTCGGAAGAAAAGATGATAATGCCTTCTCCGGAAGTGAAATATCAGATGAATCTTGAATACCTTGGGGTTCTTTGCAAGCTAATATCTGAAACCTACAGCCGAGAAGTTGTATGGCAAGGCGAAAAATAAAAGAGTTTCACAGACACGGAGGGAAAACAGATGAAGTATAAGGATACAGGCTTTCGTGCATTCTACCATCATTTTATAGCTGTTCCAATTAGAGAGGATCTCCGAGCTGCGCTAAAGGATTTTCCAGGTGCAGATGACGCTAACTGTATCCTTACATACGGATACATTGATTGTGAATGCGGCTTAACTCTTGAGATCCTTGCCGCAGGGAAAGAAGGAAACAAAGGCTTCAGTTTTGCCGATGGTAACAACACTATCAGCTCGAAGATCCGAATTGGAAACGTAGCGGATGACGAGGTCGCTTTCTTTGCGGACGAAGATGGAAATATGGCAAAAAGGTATTCTCAGAAGATTGAGATGCTGCATCATTACGATGCGCCAGAGGAAGTAGAAAAAACACGAGGGATGTCTTTCCTCGACGGATGTCGTGATGCGAATTGTGTTGACGATGTTTTAGTCTATCTGGTGAAGGACGGTCTGAAACCCGAAGGATGCTGGACAAGGATAATCGGACTTGGTGATCATTGGATCATGGGAACGTTGCTAAATGAGCCGGATCAAGATTTTGGTTATCACATTGGTGAAAAAATTGCTTTCTTTGTTCAGGAAACGGAAGACAAAAAAGTGATTTGCTACTCTGACATGAATCCGAGCAAGAAACTCACGGCTGAAGATCTGGAAGATGGCAGTATGTTAGAAGCCGCGGTAACTGCATTTAACAATGAACGGACAGAGCCTCATCTGATTGATATTTTGGAGCTCCTGCGTGACAGCTTTGTCTGGATCCCATGCAATGCTGTTATGAGCGAAGAGGATCAGAAGTATTGGGATGAGATTGCTGAGAAGCTTAATAATGATCCAGACGCAGATCCTACAGAACTGATTGGTAAGGAATATACGTCAAAAGGTCCAACCCGGATGATTCCTGATATTCTTCAAAATGGAGACTCGTATTTCTTCCCGGTCTTTTCGACTGTGGCTGCGATGGGAGAATACGGTCAAAACTTCTCAAAAGTACAAAAACATATGCTGGAAGCAATTTCACTTGCCAGAAATAATGAGAAGGATTTAGCCGGTATCGTACTTAACGCATTTACCGAGCCATTCGTCCTTGATGCAAAAATATGGGATATCGTTGAGAATATGAAATCCAGAATCACTGAGTAGATGGAGATGGAAGATATAACCCGTTCATGGAATGGTCTTGACAGTCTTAACCCCTCATGAATACAAGAAAATCCATTATGAGATGTCGCTTGTGAGTGACATCTCTTTTGCTTTAAAAAATAAGTGTCGGCTATGACCGCCACCATACCTCTGCCCTTATTGCAATCTGACAAGTATCGAGTATAATAGCCTTACTGGGAAATGAAATCCCACTTATGAAAAGAGGTGCCAGTATGAGGACGAAAGATCAGGGAACATTGGATGCGATACTGAAGTTCGTAAACAAGTACTATCAGAAGAATCGCACAGCTCCGACGATTATCGAAGTGGCTGAAGGCATCGGTGTGGCCAGATCCACTACCCAGCGTTATCTGAAGGAGCTTGGTGAACGAGGACTGCTTGATTACGACAGGGGTATAACGTCTGCTCCCGAGAGCGCCAAGATGAAGACAGCCTATTTTTCCGCCCCACTCGTAGGCTCGATCCAGTGCGGCTCTCCCGAAGAGGAGCAGGAATATGTCGAAGAATACGTGAGTCTCCCCGTCTCCATGTTCGGCAAAGGAGACTTCTACATTCTCCGAGCCAAAGGCGATTCCATGGTCGATGCCGGTATCGAAGAGGATGATCTGCTTGTCATTGAGCGTAATTGCCCTGCTTCCGAAGGGGATATAGTCGTTGCGCTTGATCCTGACAACCAGAACACTCTGAAACGCTATGCCGGTTATGACGAGAATGAGAAATGCTATCTTCTCGCCTATGAGAATGAAGCGAAGTACCCGGATAAGGTCATAAAAGTAAAGAGCTTTCAGGTCCAGGGCGTTGCCCGTCATGTACTGAAGGCTCTGTAAAGTTTAAACCGATGGGAGATGTTTTAGGTGAGTGCAGTTAATGTTGAGTGCCCGATCTGCGGCCAGTTGAATAAGTCCCTCGATTTGGAGGAAACAGACGGTTGGATGGAATGCGAGGAATGCGGAAACGCTGTTCAGATACTGAAGTATGTAAAGACGCGGCGTGTTCCCCGCTATAAGATGAACGACTGTCAGGTTCTGGTATCGCTTTCATCGGCAAACAAATAAAACAAAGGAGCAAGGCGATGCTGGAGGATTGGACGATTTACTCCTGGTATTGCCCGAACTGCAAGAATGAAGTTGCGGGGCTCAAAAATGATAAAAACCAGATAAGAGTAAAATGCGGGATGTGCGGCGTAGAGATGGTCCGCACGGTAAAAGGCCGGAGGCATGATGTAATCGACTTATATGCCCCCGAAGGCCAGGAACGATTAGATGATTTAGAACTTAGGAGGCATTGATTATGACCATGATTGAGCGGTTCGTGAAAGAACGCAACGAGGCATTGTTCAGCCTCGACAGGAAGAAGATCGAAGCATACCTCACCAAATACGGTGAGACCGAGATGCTGGACGCTCCGGATCTGATCTTTTGGGGCGGAGTATACAAAGCGATCTGCGGAGTCCAGGGAGCGCCAAAGGAATTAGTCGATAAGGCACACGTCTGGCTTTCCGAACACGGGCTTGCTGTTCCCGTTTAAACATAAGCAGTAGTATTACAACAGAATCAACGGCATCACGACGGAACGGTCGGGCTGAAACAGGGCCCAGATAAATCCGTTTCCAGGTCACTTGACCGTGCGGCAGCCGCCTACAGCAGCTGCCCGAACCTTCACCGGTAGTTATTCCAGACATACGTGAGAGGCCACCGGCAGGATAAGACGCAATAGGTCTACCTATTTGTGTCTTGCCTGTCGGTGGCTTTTTGTTTGTCACCGGTGACTGACAAAACTATATTCGCAGCCTGAAGTACAAGGGCCAAGGATACAAATACGCTGATTTCAATTCTTTTGAACAAGCAGTATTGGTACCCTTAGATTTCTGCACCCTTTTTCAGGTCGGCAGCAACAGGAGTCCTTACGCCAGCGTGTTTGTGTCCTTTGGACCGCAGCAGGCGGAAAGGACTTTTTTATGCTGTACCAGTGGCTCTGCTACATAGCTATGTACCCGTAACTCCGGGATTTGGAATTCGCATCACAAACCAGATTTCAAATTCAAAGGAGTTACAAAAATGAGTATTAAAGATATCAAAGGATATGACGAGTTTAAGAAACACTGCAATTTCGAGCTTTGCAAAGTAATCTACCCCGGCTGGACCGGATCCGAAAAATACATTGTCATCACCGATGACGATGAAAAGGATCTGCTGGAGTCTTTTCCTGAGATCATGAAGGCGCTGTCCCCATACGTGATAGTAGGCCGCTATTTTGCAAAAATGAATGACGATATGCGCTATAACGACACAAAGAGCGCAACTTCCTCTTTTTCGATTGATCAGATAGAGGACTATGAGAACATTTCGGATGAATTCATTGCTTCAGACTTTTCAGAGGACCTTTGCAACAAAGACACTGTCAGCCGGGCGCTGCTTTGTCTGACGGAAGTTCAGAAGTCCCGTGTACTGCGATTCTTCTATGCAGACAAGACTCTTAAGGAAATTGCTCTTGAGGATGGAGTCGGGATTCCGGGCGTATTTGAGTCGATTTCTGCCGCACTGAAAAAAATGAGAAATTTTTTATCGTAGGACCCATAAAAATGGCCGAGTTATTCCCCTTACCTAATGAAGGGGTTGTTTGAATCCGGATAAGAATAACCGCTTTACATCTCAAGACAAGAAAGGATTTAAACAATGAACGAAGCAAGAAGCATCAAGCGCGGAGATATCTATTATTACGATTTTGGAGATAACAAGGGCAGCATCCAATGCGGGAACCGGCCGGTTCTGGTCGTCCAGGCGGATAACTTCAATCAGAATGCGCCGACAGTTATTGTAGCCGCTATCACAACGGTTATTAAGAAGCAGTATATGGCGTCTCATATCATCCTCCCCGATGATACCGGCCTCGGCAGGCCTTCCATGGTTATGCTGGAGCAGATCAGGGCCATCAATAAAGAGGACCTTGGGAGCTACGTTGGTTCCCTTAAGGATGGAGCGACATGGAAACGCGTAAACAATGGAATAAAGAAAGCCTTTGGTCTGTGGTTTTACAAGACTGAAAACACCGCAAATATCCGCTGCCTGTGCACTAAGTGCGCTCGGGATTATATGGACAGTCCCGACTATATCGTAAAGCGGCTGGATCCGTTTGCCAAGACAAAGGATCAGTGTATCAAATGCAACAATCCCGGATACGACTACCTGATGTTTGATCGCAGGCAGAATCACTGAGGGGGTTCGGCATGAGATACGAAAAAGAGAATTCTCTGTATGTTCCTATCTGGGAAAAGAGCAACCTCACAGTTGAGGAGGCTGCAAGCTACTCCGGGATCGGCAGAGACAAGATCAAAGAGATCAGCAATGACGACAGATGCCCATTTGTATTGTGGATCGGAAACAAAAGGCTGATAAAGCGCAAGCAGTTCGACGCTTATATCGACAAGATGTTTTCCATCTGATCTGTCAAGTGTGCGAATAGCGGGAATTCAGGAAAATCGCACATTCGTATAATGGTTCCTTCCTTGGTAGAATTCCTGCCAAGGAAGGCAAATCTTCCTGATCACAACAGCAAGGAGGTTAATGATGGCCCAGAAAAGGTTATCCGATAGAGGAAGGCAGGTGCTCCGCAAAGGCGAGGGGCAGCGCTCAAGCGGATCTTATTACTACAGATGGACGGATTCTGCCGGAGAGCGCCATACGATTTATTCCAAGTCACTGGATGTGCTCAGAGAGCGCGAAAAAGAACTGGAACATGACCAGTCAGACGGAATCAAATTTGAGTCGAAATATTTCACGGTCAACGACATGTACAATCTCTGGAAGGATCTGAAGAGAGGTCTTAAGAACAACACCTTTGAGAACTATAAGTACATGTACGAGACGTTTGTGGCTCCGACGTTTGGAAAAGAGCGGCTCAGCCAGATCAAGAAATCCGATGTCAAGCGGTTCTATAACAATCTGGCGGACAGCAGAGGACTCAAGTCCTCCACGATAGACAGCATCCATACGGTGCTGCATCAGGTCTTTGCGATGGCAGTTGACGATTCCTATATACGTGTCAATCCGTCTGATAACGCGTTGACCGAGCTCAAGAGATCCCATTTGTACCGGACCGAAAAAAGACGCGGACTGACGATACAGGAGCAGGAGCTCCTGCTGGACTTTCTGAAGAAAGCAAAGTACAGGCACTGGTATCCGATCTTCGCGGTACTCGTCGGTACCGGAATGCGTGTGGGAGAAGCAACAGCTCTCCGTTGGCAGGATATTGATCTCGAAGAAGGAATCATCAGCGTGAATCATACGCTCGTATATTACGACCACAGGACAGAGGGATATAAGCAAGGCTGCTATTTCAATATCAACAGTCCCAAAACGGAAGCAGGCATCAGGCAGATTCCTATGCTTGGGTTTGTAAAGGAGGCATTCCTTCTGGAGAAAGAGTATCAGCAGGCAGCAGGGCTTGAATGCCGCTCAGTCATAGACGGATACAGCGATTTTATATTCCTGAACAGAAACGGCGAGGTATACGGACAGGCTTCCCTCAACAAAGCAATTAAAAGGATCATCCGGGACTGCAACGATGCGCAGTTCCTGAAAAGCGAGAAGCCTGAAGTGCTCCTGCCTAATTTCAGCTGTCACAGCCTGAGGCACACCTTCACAACCAGAATGTGCGAGGCCGGGACAAATATCAAGCTCATGCAGGATATTCTCGGACATCAGGATATTACTACTACGATGAACATTTATGCGGATGTGACCAGGGAGCTTCGTGAGAAAGAATTTGGTGCGCTTGAAGCGTATTTTCAAAAGAACAGCACTCCGACGGACAGCAAGGAATGAGCACTGATTTCGGCATATGGAAGAAACCGTCAGAACACAGTCATACAAGAATGCAAGGAGGAAGGAATCGGATGTACCCGTATTCCCCGCCTCCTTGCCTGTTTCCAGTATAGGCACCACAATCGAAAAAGCCTGAAAATACAGCCATTTGAGAGGATTACGCGGTTTTGTTCTAGATTGCAGGATTCAGTGGTTTTTCAATCATCAAAAGGGGCAAGACTGCAAAACGGTTACGTTCAATAACCCAACTGGAGACGCAATCTGAATATAATAAAGGAGTGCATAGAGAGGTGGTGCACTTATGATCCCTAATTTTGCAAAAAGGCTCAAGGAGCTTCGGTTACAATATGATCTTGGCCAGGCACAGGTTGCTAAAATGGCCAATGTCACGAAGAATGCGATATCGACATACGAGAACGGCACGCGTCAGCCGTCATTTGAGACGCTGGTCCGTCTTGCAGTGATTTACAGGGTAAGTACGGATTATCTTCTTGGAGTCGCAAGTGATCAGTCTCTGGATATTTCGGGTCTGACGGAGGATGATATGGCGGCTGTCAAGCGCCTCGTTGAAATCCTCTCTGAGAAAAATGCGCTGATCCAGGACGAAGATGCAAGGTGATTTGAATGAATTCATCGAATTTCCAATATGAATATTTCTCTTCCGTTACCCAGAGAAAAGTAGAGTGGCTCTGGTACCCGTACATACCGTATGGAAAGATTACTGTGATCCAGGGAGATCCCGGCGAAGGAAAATCGACTTTCATACTGAACATTGCCGCCCTGCTGACTAAAGGAAAAGCCATGCCGGACGGCTTTCATATTTCTGAGCCGCAGAAGGTCGTTTATCAGACAGCGGAAGATAATCTTGCCGACACAGTAAAGCCTCGCCTTTTATCTGCCGGAGCGGACTGCAACCAGATTGCGTACATCATTGACGATGACGGGACGCTTACACTGGAGGATTCCCGCATCGAGGAGGTTATCCGACAGACAGGCGCACGCCTCTTCATTTTGGATCCCCTGCAAGCCTATTTAACGCAGGGGTCGGACATGTTCAGTGCGGGGCGGATGCGCCAACAGCTTAAACGCCTTGCAGATATCGCGGCAAAATACAGATGCGCCGTAGTGATCATCGGTCACATGAACAAGGCAAGCGGCGAAAAGAATCTGTACAGGGGGCTTGGTAGCATTGATATCGCTGCTATTGCCAGAAGCGTTCTGATGATTGCCCGCGATAAGAGCGATCCTCGAATTCGCTATATGTTCCCCGTCAAATCAAGCCTTGCCCCTGAAGGAGCCACGATAGGTTTCACCTTTGAGAAGCGGCGCGGTATCAAATGGATCGGCATCTGCGATCTGGATAAGGTTCAGATTGAGGACTGCTCCATTGGCGGGAACAAGTGGGCTATCGCCACACGTATTATTTCAGAACTGCTTGAAGACGGAGACATGCGCAGTTCCGATATCCTCCACAAGCTGAAGGTTATGGGAATCTCCGAACGGACGGCACAATCCGCCAAAAAGAAGATGGGTGTTTCCTCATATAAGAAAGAAAATGTATGGTTCTGGCATCTTAATGATCGACCGGACATGTAGAGGAGGATCATGGATGCAGAATAATAACAGCAGCGAAGCCCTGCGGCAGATCTATCAAAGAGAAGATACGAGCAACAAGACTTACATCCCGGCGAAACCGAAAATCAATCCCAACGAGAAAGATCGGTTTTTCCGGGTTTGTGCCTATTGCCGCGTTTCTACAGATAACGATGAGCAGCTGTCCTCCTTTGAGCTTCAGCAGGCTCATTATAAACAGCTGGTTCAGGATCATCCCAACTGGGAACTGAAGCACATATTCGCGGATCAGGGCATTTCCGGGACGTCGCTGAAGAACAGAGACGAATTCAATGAAATGATCGCCGCCTGCAGGCGCGGTGAATACGATCTGATCCTTACCAAGAGCGTTTCCCGTTTTGCCAGAAATCTGGTTGACTGTATCTCGCTTATCCGAATGCTGAAAGGACTGACTCCCCCAGTCGGCGTTTTCTTCGAGACCGACAACCTGTATACATTGGGCGAAAATACGGAGTTCATGCTTTCCTTCCTTGCGACCTTTGCTCAGGAAGAATCCGTAAAGAAAAGCGAGGCGATGAACTGGTCCCTGCATCAGCGTTTCAAAGATGGCAAGCTGCTGACACCGGCCCCTCTGGGCTATGACCGACAAAGAGACAGCGCAGGGCATTATATCAAGTACGCTCCCCTTCAGATCAATGAATCGGAGGCCAGGATCGTCAGATTTATTTATGACGCTTATCTGGCGGGCTGGTCACAGGAGAATATCGCCGGATTCCTTACGGATATTGGCTGCCAGACAAAGACCGGAAGCACTGAATGGAAGAGCCACGCAGTGTCTTACATCCTGACAAATGAGCGGTATTGCGGCAGCGTACTGACATGGAAGACCTTCACGGCTGATCTGTACGAACATAAGCACAAGAAAAACCGCCAGGATCGGGATCAGTACTTGTATCGTGATCAGCATCCGGCGATCGTCAGCGTGGATAAATTTGAGGCCGTACAGACACTTATTGAGAACCGAAAGCATCATGTTCGCGGAACGCTTCCTTCGCTTCATGTCATTGATGAGGGTATTTTCAGAGGCTACATCCCGATTAATCATCACTGGGTAAATGATGATCCGAATGTTTATTATGATATTTCGAATTCCGTTGCCAAAGTCCTGAAAGTGAAGAACATTGATAAACGCTCATTCAGTGCGTTTAACCTTACAGGATATCAAGTGGTCAGAAACCAGTTCACACAGGTCCGCTATGAAGGGCCTACCATTACATTCGCGGACAGCAGGATTTCGTTCAATCTGTTCTGCTCAAAGATCTTTAAGGACGTTGCGTATATCCAATTGCTTCTTCACCCGGCTGAAAGAAAGATTGCTATCAGGCCCTGTAAGGAGCGGGACACCCACAGCATCCGATGGCGAACAGATCCCGAGAAGCCGATAAACGCCAAGATCCTGAGCTGTCAGCATTTCGGAAGTGCATTGTTTGGAATCATGCAGTGGGATCCGGAATACATCTACAGAGTCAGAGGCGTCTGGGCAAAACGCGGTATGGAGCAGATCATTGTGTTTGATCTCACGGATGCGGTTCCGGCCGTGCTGATGACATCTGAAACAGAAAACAGCAATGCGAGAAAACGCGTAGAAATGTATCCGGCTGAATGGACAGATGATTTTGGAGACGAGTTCTATGAGCATGTTCTAGAAAACGGATTCTATTATCTGACACCCGGTTCGGAATGGCATTCAAGCGCCGAAAGTGTTCCTGCTCCGGGAATGGAGCAGTTTTCCGTTCCAAGCGCAGCTGATCTGCAGCTGACAATGGCGGAATTAAAGAAAGAAATGGAGATGATCGATGATGGACAAGCAGATTGACGAGATGTTTCAGAAAGTAAAGCCGATTACAGAGGCGGAGGATGACGCCGAAGTACTTGCGGATCTTGCCGGTTATCAGGTGACAAAGGCCGAGCTTTTTTCACATACAAGAGAACCGGCAGTTACAATATGGGAAACCAGGGTGAAGTTTAATATGGCATGCCTGCGGAGATTTCCGGGCGTTACCCATATTCAGATCCTAATTCACCCTGAGCAGAAGCGCCTGATTATCCGGCCTTGTGAGCCGGATGCCCCTGATTCACTTCGCTGGGCCAAAGGCGGTGGAGATAAAGAACTGGCTACAAGAGATATGCTTTGCAGAATATTCGCTGCAAAGGTATTTGATCTTATGGGCTGGGATAAGCAGTACCGCTATAAGATGATGGGCAAACCTGCAATCTATAACGGTGAGGTGCTGTTCCTGTTCAAGCTTACCGATTTTGAGCTGTTTGTAAACGGCGGCAAGCGTAAAGGTTCCTATCTGCCCGGTGAGTGGAGAGATTACTTCGGTATCCCCGTGGAAGAGCATGAATCATCTTATAAGATCGATCTCGCGGATGGATATATTACAACGGACAAAGCCTAACGAGAGGAGACAAAAGAAATGAATGAAACAATACAGGAAATAAGCAGAGACGGTTTTCAAGTCGTCAGCGGAGAGATGTTTCGTAGGGCGTTTCGTGTAAGTGCCCCAACAGCGACGATCTGGCCGAACAGGATAAGCTTCAGCAAAGCGGCTCTGGTCGCGCTCAACAATTGCGAAAGGGTCCGTTTCGAAGTAAACGCCTCCAAGCGCTGTATGCTAGTGGTTCCCGTAACAGAAAAGGACAAGGATAATGTGCGTTGGACCAAGAACAGCAAGGATCCGGCTGTCCGAATGATCGAATGCATGGCATTTACGTCTCAGCTGTATGAAAGCTGGCACTGGAAAAACGAACTTGCCTACAGAGCAACCGGCCGTATCGTTTCGTCGGATAAGAAGGTAATGCTGCTATTTGATTTCAGTGACGCAGAAAGTTGGAAGTATAAAGAGAAAGAAAAGGCGAATTGACATGATGGAGACAAATATCTCTTTCTATCTGAGAGCCAATCGCATACATATTTTTGTCGATGCCCTCCGTGGGATAGGAGAACCGTCCAGAATCTGTTTTATGATCTCAGAGAATGGCGAGAGCCTCTTGATATCCCCTTATGATAAACGTGACTTTAAGTCTCACAGTGTTCCGCAGGAGGTGTATACCGGAACAGAAGCGATGGAGATCAGCAGTATTAAGCTCTGCAGGATCATAGCAAAGCTTCATAACTGGGATCTTTACAGATCATACCGCGTTCCGGGAAAGGTATACGAAAGCCAAAAGATAGCCATCTTTGACCTTAACAAGGCTGAGGCCATTGAACATTGAAACATAATCTGGTTGGATAAGGAGGTTCTCCGGCGAAGGAGCGCCTCCTTTTTATTGTCCGGACCGCTGCTAAGGCGGCGGTCATCTTGAAAAATGAGCGTTTTTATGATAAAATTTATTCTGCGTTCGAAACGGTACATGGATACACCAGTACACCAAAAAGTACGCCAAAGCGCAGACAGTTGCACCTTGTTATCGTGGCTTATAAATAAGCCTACAAAAGCGGGTACACACAAACAGGAAGGCTTCGTGGCCTACAGGACAAAGCCGTGACTATGGAAATCTCGTCCCGACGATGAAGTCGCTGGACAAGGACAAGGCCGAGGCCAGGGCTGAGGAGAAGCCGCTTGAGGCCGCGGCCGAGGAAAAGATCGACTTTTCCAATGTCGTGATCGAGCCGCTGTTCGCCGATCAGGTCGATTTTGAGACCTTCTCGAGGAGCGATTTCCGTGCGGTGAAGGTACTGGCCTGCGAGGCGGTGCCGAAGTCCAAAAAGCTTCTGAAGTTCACGCTGGACGACGGCACGGGCACGCCGCGCACGATTCTCTCCGGTATCCACGCCTATTATGAGCCGGAAGAGCTCGTGGGAAAAACCTGCATCGCCATTGTCAATCTGCCGCCGCGTCCGATGATGGGCATTGATTCCTGCGGGATGCTGATCTCCGCAGTTCATAAGGAAGGCGAGGAGGAAAAGCTTCATCTTCTGATGGTCGATCCTCACATCCCGGCAGGCGCTAAGCTATATTAAAGCTGACGGGCAAAAAGCAGATAGATTTCATGGCCGTATGCCAATTTGTATGCCAATTTAAGCCACGAATATGCCACGACCCGTGAAACAAATCTGCGATTCTGCTAAGTCGACCTATATAGTTTAAAAAGTGTTATTTCGTTTGAGCCTGCTGATTCTTTTCGGCAGGCTCAAATTCTATCAACTTGTGTTCAACAAACCGAAATTTACGGAGGTCAGCATTATGATACATCTTGAAAAGCTTACCTATGAGAACTTTGACGACGTCTTTGAACTCAAGGTAAAAAAGGTTCAATACCCCTTTGTGGCGAGCAACTGTTACAGCGTTGCCGAAGCGTATGTTACCATGATGTGCGGCGGGCATGTATTTCCTTTCGCAATCTACAATGACAAACAGCTTGTCGGCTTCATCCAGATAGGCTATGGTGAGAACGCGGATCAGGACGGAGTGAGCGTCGAAAAAGACAATTACGAGATCTGGCGTTTTATGATCGACGAGCGTTATCAAGGCCGTGGTTACGGCAGAGAAGCGCTGAAGCTTGCACTCGATTTCATCAGGACGTGGCCCTGCGGCAAGGCGGAGTTCTGCTGGATCTCCTACGAACCCGAGAACGAGATAGCAAGAAAGTTGTACGCCTCATTCGGTTTTGAGGAGACGGGCGAGATGGACGGCGATGAGATCGTCGCAGTGCTGAAGCTGTGAACAATAACACAAATTTCCATTTGTCGGGATGTCACCAAATCGGAAGTTTGTGAGGACGGTTATGAGAGTTTTGTTATGCGAGGATGCAGATTGGCTGATGTCAGAAGAGGCTTTTTCTATCTATGCTTCCTGTATGTACCATCCGACATACGAGGACTATAAAGCACAGATGGAAGACTATTTGCTCGATTCATCGGTGAAAGTATTTGTAAGTGAGAATCGCGGCAAGAGAATAGGCATGATAGTTCTGAAGAGTTCAGGAGTTGCTGCAGAGATTATCGGAATCGCAGTATCTGACAATGTTCGCCATAAAGGAATTGGAAAAGAACTGATCCAAAGCGTGATAAAGTCAGAGGAAATAGAAAGAATCAAAGCACAGACGGATGATGGTTCGATTGGTTTCTATCGCAAATGCGGATTTTCTGAAGAGAAAACTGTGGTTGAGTATTCTGACGGGCCAACTGTTCGATATAACTGCGTTCTGTATAAATAGAAAAAATTCTGTTTCCCGATTCGTCAAACTGCAGGGAGGAATCATGGTTTATTATAATGATAAAGAACTGATAATACGCAACATGGAAGAAGCAGATGCCCGGGTTTTTACCGATGAAGAGATCGCACAAGGTTGGCATACGGATATCTCCAAATATTTGGCAAGACTCCAGGATCAGTCTGCGGGAAAATGTGTTTCACTGACTGCCGTATACAAAGGACTACCTGCCGGATATGTGAGTGTTTACTTAACAGGTCTGGGTGGTGCGTTCAGCGGAGAAGGATTACCCGAGATCGTTGATTTCAGCGTATTGGAAAAATACCGGAGAAAGGGAATCGGCAGCAAACTGATGGATGTTGCTGAAGAGATTGCAGGGCAATATGCCGACACGGTATGGCTTGGCGTCGGACTTCACAGCGGGTATGGAAGTGCCCAGCGAATGTATGCCAAA
>Ga0208297_1000688_pt1 | contig 55004 bp, 46 predicted proteins | sample LMS_cellobiose_e_FD_187367 | JGI IMG/M metagenome (GOLD analysis project Ga0208297, IMG submission 187367) | Rumen-fistulated moose microbial communities from Alaska, USA - LMS_cellobiose_enrichment (SPAdes) (version 2) | ecosystem: Host-associated > Mammals > Digestive system > Stomach > Rumen... | reverse complement strand
GCGCATGCCCGTGCCGATCACATCCCCGTTCAGGGGGTTCAGCGTGGGCGTGGGGGTGGGCACCGCCGTGGGCACCGGCGAGGGGGTGGGTGTGGGCACCGGTTCCGGCGTGGGGGTCACGATCCGGGGCGCGGCGGTTCGATCCTGGGTCTGGGGACTGGGGGTCACCCGAACCACGTGCTCGTTCCAATCCGGGTCCGGCTCCTCCACCGCCACGGCCAAGAAGGACCGGTGCAGGTATTCCCGGGCATAGAGGCCCCCGGCCACCATTCCCGCCGTGACCAAAATGGCCAGCAGCCAGATGAGGACCGCGGTGGTCTTGTCCCGCTTCTTTTTCTGCCGTTCCCGTTTTTCCATAGAGATGCCCCCGCTTTCTTATGGCTTTATTGTAGCGAAAATGGGGGCTTTTTGTGTTAACGGCCCGTAAACAAACTGCGGGAAAAATGCAACATTCAGATGAACAATGTCACATTTTGGATAAGTGAGGGTCTTTTGTTCTTTTTTCCTTCCTGTGAAAAAAGAACCGAAAAAGAGAAGCGTAAGGAGAGAGCGGGAAGATAGACATGTATCAATCCCCTGTTGTTTTCTTTTTCTTTCGAAGAAAAAGGACGCCGGGTTTCAATACTTTCAATAGATCGTGGGGGGATCGGTTTCGATGCCATAGCGGCGCTTGAAGGCGGCCAGGTCCGCCGGCGAACGGAGCAGGGACACCTCCCGAAACCGGCCCGTGTCCTTCTCCCGAAAGCCGGCCACCTTCTCCCCCGTGCAGATGCTGCTGCGGATCACGGGCTCCCATCGGTCCCGATCATAGGTCTCCACCGGGTCCTTTTTTCGGTTCAGCCGGGAAAAGAGCATAGGCACCTCCATGAAAAGGGATATATTTGTATATTATCACAGGCGGTGGAGCCTGGCAAGGACACGTGCGTTTTGCGAAACATGTTGAAACAACGAGCTTTTTGCCGTATACTATTTATACGAATTTGCAGATATAGGGGCGGCATATGAAACGGGTCGGGGTTTTGTTGGCGGTTCTGTTGGCTTTGACATGGCTTCCTGCGCGCCCCAGCGTTGCCGAGACGACCTTCACCGGCGTGGTCACCTACCGCCGTGGGAAGGATGTCTATTTGCAAAACGGCCGGGAGGGAAAGCTGGTCCTGCTGGACAGCACCAACGACAAGACGCTGATGGAGCAGGTCGCCCGGGGAAAGGTGGTCAAAGTCTCCGGAGAGTCCATGTTCCTCGATCAGGCCGGATACCGGATCCCGGAGCTGGTGGACGCCATGATTCTGGAGGTGGCCGATTCCGGCGCATCGGCGCCAGCGGTCCAGGCTGCCATCGCAGAGCTGGGCAACGGATTGATGGCGGTCAGGGTGCGGGTGGAGGGCACCAAGGGGGAGCTGGCGGCTGCGCAGCTTCGGCTTTCTTTGGATGAATTTGCGGATGATCAGATGCTGATCGTCACCGGCGTTCTCTCCGCCGACACCCAGGGCAGGATCATTCTTGGCCCATCCGTTAAAAGCAAGGAGACTCCCGAGCCCACCCTGACGCCCACGCCGGTCCCCACGGACACGCCGACGCCAACCCTGGCGCCGACGCAGGAACCAACGCCGACACCCATGCCTACGCCGGAGTCCACGCCTACACCTACGCCGGAGCCGACCATTGAGCCAACGCGGGAGCCTACGCCTGCGCCCACACCGAGTCTGGACCCTACGCCTACACCGACGCTGGACCCTACGCCTACACCGACGCCGGAGCCTACGCCTACGCCGAGTCTGAAGCCGACTCCTTCGGCGTCCTCCGACGGAGGGATCGGCCCGGGAACCGGAGGATCCGGCGAGGGACAGGGCGGCACGCCCACTTCCAGCGTCGTGCCAGCGACTCCGACAACAACCCAAGAAGCTGTTTCCGCAGCTCCAGCTACGCCAAGCGTCACGGCTTCGGCCGTTCCATCCACACCAAGCATCACGGCTTCGACAGTTCCTTCTATGCCAAATGTTACGGCCTCGGCCGTTTCGACAACACCAGAAGTGCCGGCATCGGCTGCCCCGACAATGACAGATGTGTTAGCATCGGCTGCCCCAACAGAGGCAGGCCAGCCAGCTTCGCCAGTTCCGTCAGCACCAGGCGCCACCGCTTCGGCCGTTCCGCCCACACCAAGCATCACGGCTTCGGCCATTCCGTCTACACCGGATGCCTCCCTGGTTACGGTGGAGCCGACCGCTGCGACCGTGTCCACGCCAACGGCCAATCCAACGGCAACGATTAATCCGACGGCGCCGGGCAAAGCCACAGCGGAGGATGCCCCCCGACAAAGTCCCACCGAGACACCCACGGCGGCACCCACAGCTGCGCCCACATCGGAACCTATGCCAGAACCCACAGTATCGCCTACACCGGAACCTACGCCGACGGCAATACCGACCCCAACGCCGACGCCGCTGCCGACATCAACACCAACACCGTCACCAACAGAGACATCGATGCCGGCCCCCACGGTCACGCCGCCCCCAGCATCGGCACCAACACCAATACAAATTTCGATCCCGACACCAAAGCCGACGCTGAAGCCTTCGCCTACGGCAGCCCCTACACTTTCGCCATTTCAGACAGCCTCTCCCACATCGTTGCCTATGGCGGGACCCACAAAAATGCTTACGCCGGCACCCGTGGCAACAGCGAAGCCCACGCCTGCCGCGACCTCCGATCCCACGGCAATCCCCGCCGTGAGCCCGCCGCCCACGCCCCAGCCAACCGGGCAGTCGGACCCTGGGGAGCGAGCCGGGCTGCTGTTTTTGGGCGGGCTGGTCTCCATGGGCCTGGGCCTGATCTATGGCGTGTTTCGGATGCTCAAAAGGATGCGGCAAACCAGGCGGGAGCGCCGTTCCCGGCAGTCATGAAGGGATTACCTCCTGTATTTAATGGCATTGCTATGCTTAAATGAGGAAAAGGCACACCCCTTTTATCCTTATTCTTCTCTTTTTCTCATGAAGAGAAAACGGGACAACAAAAAAGCCGGGAGGACTCCCGGCTTTTGTGCTTTCTTCCCTCACGCGTGGGCGGGGGTGCCCTTTTTAGACAGCAGATACTGAATGACGATCACGCCGCCCACGATCACCAGGCCGGCGATGTCTGTCCAGGTGGAGGGGGCCAGCAGCAGCAAACCACCCACCACAGCCAAGATCCGCATGTACCAGGCCATGTTGGCGAAGGTGAAGCCCGCCAGGCCCGAGGCCACGCCGTAGATGCCCATGACGGAGGTGATGCAGATGAGCACCACCTGATACCAGTGCTCCACACCCACGAACATCATGGTGGGGTCCATAGCGAAGATATAGGGCACGATGAAGGCCGCGATGGCCAGCCGCGTGGCGTTGACGCCGGTCTTCATGGGATCGGACTTGGCGATGGCCGAGCCCGCATAGGCTGCCAGGGCCACCGGCGGCGTGATGTCCGCCACGATGCCGAAATAGAACACGAAGAAGTGGGCGGCGATGGTGGGCACGCCCATCTTGATCAGGATCGGAGCGCAGGTGGAGGCCATGATGCAGTAGTTGGCGGTGGTGGGCACGCCCATGCCCAGCACGATGCAGCAGATCATGGTGAAGAACAGGGCGATGATCAACTTGTCTCCGGCAATGCGGATGATGAAGGAGATGATCTGGGACGCCAGACCCGTCATGGCGATGCACCCCGCCACGCAGCCGGCGATGCCGCAGGCAGCGATGATGGAGATGCAGCTCTTGCCGCCGTTAGAGAGGGCTTCAAAGAACTTCATGGGCGTGATCCGGTTGTCCTTGTTGAACAGGCTCACCACGATGCAGGCCACGATGGCCGTCGCCGCAGAGAAGGCCATGGTCTTCAAATTCATGGAGACCATCACCACCAGGATGATCAGCGGCAGCAGCAGATAGGCCTTTTTGATGAGCTTGGAAAACTGGGGCAGCTGATCCTTGGGGATGCCCTGAAGACCGGTGCGCTTGGCTTCCAGATGGACGGCGATGAAGATGCCCATGAAGTAGAGCACCGCTGGCAGGATGGCCCGGACGATGATACTGGAATAGGGCACGCCCACATAGTCGATCATGAGGAAGGCCGCCGCACCCATGACCGGGGGCATGATCTGGCCGCCGGTGGAGGCCGCCGCTTCCACGGCTCCGGCGAACTCAGGCCGATAGCCCGTCTTTTTCATCATGGGGATGGTGACGGAGCCGGTGGTCACGGTGTTGCCCACGGAGGAGCCGGAGACCATGCCGCACAGGGCGGAGGAGATGACCGCCACTTTGGCGGGGCCGCCGCTGGCGGAGCCGGCCAGGGAGTTGGCCAGCTGAATGAAGAAGTCGGAGATGCCCGTCCGCTCCAGGAAGGCGCCAAAGATGATGAACACGGCGATATACTTGGAGCACACATCGATGGGCGTGGTGAAGATGCCGGTGGTGGTGTAGAAGAGCCGGTAGATCATGGTCTTCAACGCGCCCAAAAAGCCCAGCTTCTGGGAGAAGAAGTAGAGGGCATAGCACACGAAGAAGGCCGCCACGCACAAAATGGGCACGCCCACGCTGCGCCGGCATAGCTCGGCCAAGGCCAATATGCCGATGGCACCGATGATATACTCATACCAGGCAAAGTAGATGCCTTGCTTGATGATGGCCACGGCGTTGAAGGCGAAATAGAAGAAGGCAGCCGTGCCCAGGATCATGATGATCCAGTCGTACCAGGGGATATGGTTGATCTTTTGGCGGCCTTTCTTTGCGGGATAGACCAGATATCCCATCAGGATGCCGAACCCAACGAAGCTGGGCAGGCGCACCTGGTCGAGAAGGGTGGCGAACAATGTCACATAGATGGTGTACACGGAAAAGGCGGCAAGGATGCCCTTCACGGCGTATTCCTGCCAGCCGGACCAGACCCGAACGTTGCTTTCCGGGTCATAGTTCTTCATGATCTCATCCACTTCCTCCTGGGAGACCACATCGAACTCGCCCCGCTCGATCTTGGGCTTCATCTCCGGCGTGTCCACGACGCCGGCTTTGCGGTTTCTGTTATGCGGCATGGAGCTTTCCTCCGAAAGTAAATTTGTTTGAAACGCTGGAAAAACAGCAGGAGCCACAGCGAGTCTTTTTTTGAAAGGAATCCGCCGCAGCCCCCGCCCTTGTTCAGTTTATGTCAGTTGCCGGGTCCATTTATTTGCCGGTAGAGACGGTGATGCCCTTCTCGGCGAAATACTTGGCAGCGCCGGGATGGAAGGGAATGGCCATGCCGTCGGTGGCGAAGGCGAGGTCCAGCTCGGCGCCCTTGGCGTGGGCGGCGGTGATCTCGTCCTTGCCCTCGAAGATGGTCTTTACGATGGCATAGGCCACATCGTCACTGACGGCGGCGTCGGCCACCAGCGTGGCCTTCACGGTCACGGTCTGGCAGTCTTCGGGGGTCTTGTAGACATCCTTGCCGATGGTGTACTTGGCGTAGAAGGGGCAGGCCTCCAGGAGCTTGGCCATATGCTCGTCGTCGATGGAAACCATGTACACGGTCTTGGCGGTGCCCAGGTCAACCACGGAGGTGGTGGGGGCGCCGGCGGTCAGGAAGGCGGCGTCGATCTTGCCGTCCTTAAGGCTCTCGGTGGAGGCGCCGAAGGACTGGAAAATGGGCTTGATGTCGTTTTCGATGTCCATGCCGTAGGCATCGAACACATCCTTGGCGTTGAAGTAGGTGCCGGAGTTCTGGTCGCCTACGCAGACGGCCTTGCCCTTCAGATCGGCCACGGTCTTGATGTTGGGGTCGGTGGTGACGATCTGCACGGTCTCAGCATAGAGCCCGGCCAGGATCCGGACATTGGGGACCTTGCCCGTCTGCTCGAAGCTGCGGGTGCCGTTGTAGGCGTAGGTCATGACATCGGACTGGACGGTGGCCAGCTGATAAACGCCGGCAGACATGTTCTGCAGGTTGTCGGCGGAGCCGCCGGTGGAGACCACGTTCACGTTCATCAAATCGGGATTTTTCTCGTTGAGCACGTTGGCCAGGACGCCGCCCACGGCGAAATAGGTGCCGGACTCGCCGCCGGTGCCCATGGTCAGGGATGCTTTCTTAGCGGTGGTGCCCGCCTCGGCCTTGGGGCCGCAGGCCACTACCGTCAGAGCCAGGATCAATACCAGAATGAGTGCCAGGAACTTTTTCATGATAGATCTCCTTTTTTGTTTTATTGCGGATAACCCCGCGCTTTTATTGTATGGCAAAGCTAAAAATTTTTCAAGGCATTTTGCAAAATTTTATATATTTGTTTTCCGGAAAGAAAATAGAAAGCGCCCGAAAGGGGCGCTTGATCTGCCGTAGATGGCGGTTTGTTCGCCAGGCCGTTATATCCAGCCCTTCAGGGTGTACCAGCAGATGCCCACGCATTCCCGGAGGAAGTTGTTGAGGGCGATGTACCACACATCCGGCGCGCCGAGCCCCCTTGCGGCGATGCCCTCCTTTTGGGCCACCCGGCCCGCCCGGAAAACGTGGAAGCGGGTGGTGACGAAGCCGACGGAGGCATCGGGGCCAAGCTTCTCGTCCAGAATGGCTTTGCTGAAGGCAAAGTTCTCCGCGGTGCTCTCGGCCCGGTCCTCCAGAAGGATGCGGCTGGGGTCCAGGCCTCTTTGGATCAGGTACCCCTTCATGGCGGATGCTTCGGTGACGGACTCGCCGTCCCCCTGGCCGCCGGAGACCACCAAAAGGGTTTTGGGGTGCGCCCTGGCATAGTCGTAGGCCGCGTCCAGGCGGTTGCTCAGCACCCAGGTGACCCTGTCACCGTGGACCGCAGCCCCCAGGACGATCAGCGCATCGTAGTCCCCATGCTCACCCCGGTCTATGGCCCGGAGCATGAGCGAGCCGAGAAACAGCAGAAACAGGCATCCCAGGCCGTAGCAGACCAGCAGGGCCCGGCGCAGGAACAGGAGGAACCCGGCGTCCATGTGGGGCCAGAACAGGCCCAGCAGCAGCAACGGCAGGCCCAGCGCCGCCGGCAGGATCACCCCCAGGTTATAATTGCTGAGAAAGCAGACGACCAGGGTGTCCAGCGTCAGGAACGCGCCGACGGCCAGGCAGAGGATGCGTAAGAATTTCAAAGGGGAAACCTCCTTTTTGTGCCGCTTTTTCTTTTCGGTGAAAAGAAAAAGCGGCGGAAAAAGAAAAGCTTAAGGGGGGAATATGATAGGAAACCAGAGCAACAGAGTATTATTAAAGTTCTTTGGGGCACCCTTTCTTTCAAGAAAGGGTGCGCTGCTTCAAATGATCCCTCTCAAATACTGTCCCGTGTAGCTCCCTTCACACCGGGCCACCTCCTCCGGCGTGCCGCAGGCCACCACCGTGCCGCCCTCGTCGCCGCCCTCGGGACCCAGGTCGATGATATAGTCCGCGGTCTTGATCACGTTCAGGTTGTGCTCGATGACGATGACGGAGCTGCCCCCGTCCACCAGCTTATTGAGGATCCCCAGCAGCCGCTTCACATCGTCGGTGTGCAGGCCGGTGGTGGGCTCGTCCAGCACATACAGTGTCCGGCCCGTGTCCCGGCGGGAGAGCTCGGTGGAGAGCTTGATCCGCTGCGCTTCGCCGCCGGAAAGGGTGGTGGCGCTCTGGCCCAGCTTCACATAGCCCAGACCCACATCGTTCATGATCTCCAGCTTCCGCCGGATCTTTTCGTGGTTTGAGAAGAAGGGCAACGCCTCCTCCACGGTCATCTCCAGCACATCGTAGATGTTCTTGCCCTTGTACTTCACCTCCAGGGTCTCCCGGTTGTATCGCTTTCCGCCGCAAACCTCGCAGGGCACATACACATCGGAGAGGAAGTTCATCTCGATTTTGAGGATGCCGTCCCCCCGGCAGGCTTCGCACCGGCCTCCCTTCACGTTGAAGGAGAAGCGGTTCGCCTTGTATCCACGAACCTTGGCGTCCGGCGTGCTGGCGTACAGGTCGCGGATGAGGTCGAACAGCCCCGTATACGTGGCCGGGTTGCTCCGGGGCGTGCGGCCGATGGGGCTCTGGTCGATGTCGATGATCTTGTCCAGGGCCTCCACGCCGTCGATGCCATCGTGGTCCAGAGGCTTGGTCCTGGCCCGGTTCAGCTGCTTCAGCAGGGATTTTTTCAGGATCTCGTTGATGAGGGAGCTCTTTCCGGAGCCGGAGACGCCGGTCACCGCCACAAATTCGTTCAGGGGGATGTCCACGGTGATGTTCTTCAGATTGTGGGCCCGGGCGCCCCGGATGACGAGGTGCTTCCCGTTCCCTGGCCGGCGGGTTTTAGGCACGGGGATGCAGAGCCGGCCGGAGAGGTAGCCGCCGGTGAGGGAGCCCTCCGCAGCCATGATCTCGTCCGGCGTCCCCTGGGCCACCACTTCGCCGCCGTGGAGCCCCGCCCGGGGGCCGATGTCCACGATGTGGTCCGCGGCCAGCATGGTCTCCTCGTCGTGCTCCACCACGATCAGGGTGTTGCCCATGTCGCGCAGGGACTTGAGCGTGGTGAGCAGACGGCCGTTGTCCCGCTGGTGCAGGCCGATGCTGGGCTCGTCCAGGATATAGAGCACGCCAACCAGGCCGCTGCCGATTTGGGTGGCGAGCCGAATCCGCTGGCTTTCGCCGCCGGAGAGAGAGGAGGCCGCCCGGGACAGCGTCAGGTATCCCAGACCCACATTCAGCAGGAACATGAGCCGGGCGTCCAGCTCATGGAGGATCTGCTGGGCGATGATCTGTTGGCTGGGAGTGAACTGGATGCCGCGGAGGAACCGCAGCGCCTCCTTCACCGAAAGATCGCTGAGCTCCGCGATGTTGAGTCCGCCCACGGTCACCGCCAGGCTCTCCGGTTTCAGCCGTTTGCCGTGGCAGGCGGGGCAGGGGGTCCGGGACATATAGCCCTCGATTTCGCCCTTGCTCCAATCACTGGTGCTCTCCCTATATCGGCGCTCCAGGTTGTTGATGATGCCCTCGAAGTCGGAGAGGAACCGGCCGCCGGCGAACTCCTTCTCATAGACCACCTCCATCTTGTCGGGGCAACCATAGAGGATGGCCTGCCGAACCTCGCCGGGCAGGTCGTTGAAGGGCATGTCCATGGTCACAGGGGTGTTCAGCTTCTTCTCAAAGTGGCGACAGAGGGCAGACAGGTACATGTGGGCGATGGAGCCGCCGTTGGCGCTGTTCCAGCCGGAGACGCCGATGGCGCCCTGGCTGAGGCTCAGCCCCTTGTCGGGGATCACCAGCTCCGGGTCCACCCGAAAGAGCTCGCCCAGGCCCGTGCAGGTGGGGCAGGCGCCGTAGGGGTTGTTGAAGGAGAAGGCCCGGGGTTCCAGCTCCTCCAGGGAGATGCCGCAGTCCGGGCAGGCGTAGTTCTGGGAATAGAGGGTGTCCCGGCCGCCGACCTCGCTGACAATGGCCAGGTTTTTCCCCAGGCGAAAGGCGTTTTCCAGGGAGTCCGACAGCCGGGGCTCCACGCCCTCCTTCACCACCAGCCGGTCGATGACAGCTTCGATGGTGTGTTTCTTCTGCTTGTCGAGGACGGGCGCTTCATCCAGGTCGTAGACCTCGCCGTCCACCCGGGCGCGAACGTAGCCCTCCTTGCGCAGACCCTCCAAAACCTTGACATGCTCGCCCTTCTTGCCCCGGATGCAGGGGGCCAAAAGCTGGATGCGGGTGCCGGCGGGCAGGCCCATGACCCGGTCCACCACGGTGTCGATGCTCTGCTTTTCGATGATCCGGCCGCACTTGGGGCAGTGGGGCGTGCCGCAGCGGGCGTAGAGCAGACGAAGGTAGTCGTAGATCTCCGTCACTGTGCCCACGGTGGAGCGGGGATTGTTGCTGGTGCTCTTTTGATCGATGGAGATGGCAGGGGACAGGCCCTCAATGGCGTCCACATCCGGTTTCTCCATCTGGCCGATGAATTGGCGGGCATAGGAGGACAGGCTCTCCACATACCGACGCTGACCTTCGGCGTAGATCGTATCGAAGGCAAGGCTGCTTTTGCCGGAGCCGGACAGGCCCGTGAAGACGATGAGACTGTCGCGGGGGAGAGTGAGGTCGATGTTCTTCAGGTTGTGTTCCCGGGCGCCCCGGATGATGATGTTGTCCATAGGATTCCTTTTATGTTTTTTGTTTACCGCTTTTTCTTTTCGGTGAAAAGGAAAAAGCGGCGGAAAAAGAAAAGCACAAGGGGATTTGGGGGTTTGTACAATAATCTTTATACCCCCCTTAAAGTTCTTTCTGGTCCTTTTTCTTTCAAGAAAAAGGATCGGGCTTTCAATATCTTCCTCTAATGAATATTCGCCACGGCCTGGGCGCTGATGCATAGGCCCCGGCCCTCGTCATTCATGCCCTCGGTGGTGGTGGCCTTCAAGGACACCTGGTCCTCCCGGATGTCCAGGTCCTGGGCGATGTTTCGGATGGCCCGGGGGAAGTAGGGGGCCAGCTTGGGCCGCTGGGCGATGACGGTCACATCCACATGGGCCACGGTGACGCCCGTCTCCCGAAGCCGCCTGGCCACCTCCCGAAGCAGGACGCGGCTGGAGATGTTCTCATACTGCGGGTCCTTGTCGGGGAACAGGTGCCCGATGTCCCCCAAACTGGCGGCGCCCAACAGCGCGTCCATCAGCGCATGCAGGAGCACATCTCCGTCGGAATGGGCGATGAGCCCCTTTTCAAAGGGGATCTCCACCCCGCCCAGGATCAGCTTGCGGCCTTCAGCGAGCACATGGGTGTCAAAGCCCATGCCCGTCCGGGGCCGAAGGCAGCTGGCCTGGGCAAAGGCCCAATCCTCCCGGGTGGTGAGCTTATAGCCGGTGCTGCTGCCGGGGGTGAAGGTCAAGGGGCCGATGAACCGGGCGTAGAGGGCCGCGTCGTCGGTGGCGGTTTGATCCCCCGCCTGCTCATAGGCGGCGAGGATCTGCTCGAACCGGAAGGCCTGGGGGGTTTGGGCGCGGATGAGCTTCGACCGGTCCAGGGGGCGCTGGGCGTCCGTTTCAAAGACGGAGTCGGTCATGGGCAGCGACGCGATGCCGCTGCCGTGGGTCCGGGCGCTGTCGATGGCGGCGCGGACGGCGTCGGCGGTCTGAAAGCACCGGGCAGCGTCGTGGATGACGGCAATGTCCCCTGGCTGGCCCTTCGCGGCACGGAGGGCGTGGAGCACGGACCCGCCCCGGGTGCTCCCCCCGTCGCAGACCGTCACAGGCACGGGGGCGTTCAGGGCCTCCGCCGCGGGCCGGGTGTCTGGAGTGGTGGCGACGACGAGCCGATCGCAGCCGCTGTGCCACAGCAGCGCGGCGCTGCGAGAAAGGGCGGTGGACCCGCCCAGGGGGGCGGTGAGCTTGTTGAAGCCCATGCGCTGGCTGCTGCCGCCGCACAGGAGGATGCCGATGACGCTCACGGCTCGCTCAGGACGGTGTAGAGACCGTCCGCCTCCTCCTTGCGGACCACCTCGGGGGTGGCGTTCACCTTCACCAGCATGTGCCGGCCGCCCAGCAGAATGTCCAGGGTGTCGCCGGGCTTCACCTCGCTGGCGGGCTTGGCCACCTTGCCGTTGATGCTGATGCGGCCCGCGCCGGCCGCTTCGTTGGCCACGGTCCGCCGTTTGATGATGCGGGAGACCTTGAGAAACTTATCTAAGCGCATTTTTGGTTCCTTTACCTTTTTTATTTGCACCTTTTTCTTTTCGGTGAAAAGAAAAAGGTGCCCAAAAAGAAAAGCTTAAGAAGGGTTAGGGGACAGGGCACAACCCATTTATCCCCCTTAAGTTCTTTTGGCCTCACCTTTTCTTTCAAGAAAAGGTGAGAAAGCTTCCGATCCTCCCTTAATCAATTTATCATACTACGAATTCGCCTTGGATACAATAGGAACAAATGCTGATACCGGAGGCGAAGATGATCACCTATTTTGTGTTGAAGGGGGCAGACGGCAGGAGCGCGGGCTGCGTGCGGCTGGAGAACGGCCGGGCTCGGTCCAGCTGTCCCTGCACGCTGCTCTTGGAGGACGGGACCACCCTGGGCCTGAACGAGGAGGAGACGCCCTTGGTCAGTCCGGCCCTGGCCGCGGCGATCCTGCAGGGGGACACGCTGGCGGCTTGGGGCACCCCGCCGGGAACGACACTCAGCGCAGCGGAGCTCCTGTATCGGCTGCGGCCAAAGCCCCAGCCTGCGCCGGAACCCAGGCCGCAACCGGAGTTCGAGCCTGGGTCAGAATCCGAACCGGAGTCCACGCCGGAACCGATCCCGGAACCGGCGCCGCAGGAGGAGGGCCAATCCCCCAGGGAACCGGCTCCGGAACCTGACGAAACGCCGGCTCCCGAGGATAGCGCCGCGCTGGCGGACGACTTCGGCCTTTTGGTCCGCCACGCCGGGGAGGTCTATGAGAGCATCCTCCACCCGCCCCTGCCGGAGGAGCCAGAAACCCCGGCGGAGGACCCCGCTCCTGACTCGGCGCCGCAAGCCCCCAAGGGCGACTGGTTCTCCGAAACGGAACAGCTCCTCTCCCGCTTGCGACGGCGGTAACAGACCAACTCGAAACAGCTGTCAATAACAAAGAAGGGAGGAATCACACCTCCCTTCGCTTTTCTTTTTCGGTTCCTTTTTCTCTTCCGGAAGAGAAAAAAGGAACAAGCCGTACTCTTACATCTCCAAATTGGCCGCGGTCCTCGGGAAGGGGCCCACATCCCGGATGTTGGTCATGCCGGTGACATACATGACGATGCGGTCCAGGCCCAGGCCGAAGCCGGCGTGCTCCACGCCGCCATAGCGCCGAAGGTCCAGATACCACTGATACTCGGTCATGTCCATGCCCAGGGCGTCGCACTTTGCCTTGAGCACATCATACCGCTCCTCACGCTGGCTGCCGCCCACGATCTCGCCCACGCCGGGGACCAGCAGGTCCGCCGCCGCCACAGTCTTCCCGTCGTCGTTCTCCCGCATGTAGAAGGCCTTGATCTGTTTGGGATAGTCGGTGACGAAGATGGGCTTGTTGAACACCTTCTCAGTGAGGTACCGCTCGTGCTCGGACTGCAGGTCCGTGCCCCAGGAGACCGGGTACTCGAAGGCCACGCCGGACTTCTGCAGGATCTCCACCGCCTCGGTGTAGCTCACCCGGCCAAACTCGTTGTCCACCACGTTGTGGAGCCGATCCAGCAGGCCCTTGTCGATGAATTTATTGAAGAAGCCCATCTCGTCGGGGCAGCGGTCCAGGACCGCCCGGATGATGTATTTTACCATGGCCTCGGCCACCTCCATGTCGCCCTTCAGGTCGCAGAAGGCCATCTCCGGCTCGATCATCCAAAACTCCGCCGCGTGCCGGGGGGTGAAGCTGTACTCCGCCCTAAAGGTGGGGCCGAAGGTATAGATGTCCCGAAACGCCATGGCGAAGGCCTCGCCGTAGAGCTGGCCGGTGCCACTGAGGTGCACGGGCTTCTTGAAGAAGTCCTTGGAATAGTCCACCTTGCCGTCCTCGGTCCGGGGCAGGTTTTCGAGATCCAGGGTGGTCACCTGGAACATCTCGCCCCGGCCCTCGCAGTCCGCGTTGGTCAAAATCGGCGTGTGCACATAGACGAAGCCCCGCTCCTGGAAGAACTCGTGGATGGCCGCGGAGACCACGGACCGGACCCGGAACACCGCCTCAAAGGTGTTGGTCCGGGGGCGCAAGGTCTGCTGGGTCCGAAGATACTCCAGTGTGTGCCGCTTCTTCTGCATGGGGTAGTCCGGCGGGCACTCGCCCAGGACGGTGATCTTCTCCGCCTTCACCTCAAAGGGCTGCTGGGCGCCGGGGGTCAACATGAGCTCTCCATCTACCTGGATGGAGCAGCCGGTGGACAGGCCCTTTCCCAGCTCCCGTTCGTCGTTTTCAAAGACCACCTGGATGGGCTTGAAGCAGGTGCCGTCGTTGAGCTCGATGAAGCCCATGGCCTTCCCCTGCCGCACGGTGCGGACCCAGCCGCCCACGGTGATCCTGCCCGCATGGGCTTCCGGCGCGCGCTGTATGTCACGGAGTTTCAGCATGGTGTATTTCCTCTCGTTTCACAAAATGTTCTTATTAGTATACCACGAAATTTTCAGTGCGCAATGGTAAATTCGCTGTAAAGATGGTATACTGATATCATAGAAAGGGAAGGAGGCGCTCCCATGCAGATCTTAGGCGTCTATGTTCGCTATGAGACCGTGATGCTGGCTCTGGTCGTGGTCTTCATCCTGAGCCTGATCGCCCAGGGGAAGGTCCGCCGGGTCTTCAACCGATACAACACCATCCCCGCTGCTCGGAACGTGCCGGCGAACCAGGCCGCCCGGGAGATGCTGCTGGACAGCGGCAGCGAGGTCGTCGTTCAGCCGGTCCAGGGGACGCTGACCGACCACTATGATCCCCGGAACGGCACCGTGGGATTGTCCACGGAGGTATACAACTCCTCCTCCGTGGCCGCCCTGGCCATCGCCGCCCATGAGATCGGCCATGTGCTCCAGTATCAGGAGAACTATGCCCCCATCCGCTGGCGGACGGCCATCCTGCCCACGGCCAATCTGGGGGCCACCTTGGGGCCCTATATGATCCTCATCGGCCTGTTCATGAACCTGTATCCCCTGGCGGTCATCGGTCTGGTCCTCTATGGGGCCATGTTCCTCTTCCAGCTGGTGACGCTGCCCGTGGAGTTCAACGCCAGCGCCCGGGGCATGGAGCTCCTGGACCGGGGCGGATACATCGACTATAGCAACCGCGCCGACGCCCAAAAGGTCCTCAGCGCCGCCGCCTGGACCTATGTTTTGGCGGCCCTGGGGAGCCTGCTCTCCTTCCTCCGGTTCTTCATGCTGGTGAACGGCAACCGGAGAAGGAACTGACGGAACCGAAAAAAGAGAAGCTTAAGGGGAGGATATGGGGCGTATCCTCCCGCTTTTTTGAGCAAACCACGCTGATTTCAAAAAAATGGCGCTCGAAAGCGCCATTTCAAGATCGTTGCAAAAGGGTTAGTGTGTTTATCGGCAGTTCGCTTATTTCCGATCCTCGCAGTCGGCCTCGCCGCAGTTGGCGCAGTCCTCGTCGCAGTAGACCTCGTCCAGCATCTTCTCCACGATCTCGGTGAGCTCGTCCATCTTGTCCTCGTCGGCGGGAAGGAAGATCTCGTCTTCGCCCTCCACGGTGACCTTCATGATATAGACCTCGGTCTCCGCATCCTCGTCCTGCTCGGACTCCAGATCGAAGAGGATGGCGTATTCCTGGCCCTCGTGCTCAAAGTAGTCCCAAACTTCCATCTGGAACTCGTTGCCCTCCTCGTCGGAAAACGTGACCAGATCCAGCTCTTCGTCGTTTATATTTTCCATGGTGTTTCTCCTTTGCCTCTAAGATGGGGATATTCTACCCTATCCGGCCGCAATTTTCAATAGTCACTTTCGCTTTTTGCCCGCCAGGGCGCCGGCGAAGGCGCAAATTTTGCCCCGCTCCCAAAAAACAGTTGAAATCCTGTGTTTTTTTATATATCATTAGTGATGCGGACAGGCCCATCCCTCTCCGTGCAGAAAGGAAACAGCTATGGATCTTGATTTTTACAGGCGGCTGGCCAAGGCGCTGGCGACGGAATTCGGCGAAAACTGCGAGGTGCTGGTCCATGACCTGACGGGCGGGGATCCGGAGCACACCATCGTGGCCATCGAAAACGGCCATGTGTCCCGCCGGCAGAAGGGAGACGGCCCCTCCCGGGTGGCCCTGGAGGCCATGCAGGAGAAGCATCCGGAGCAGCTGCAGGACCGGTCCGGATATCTGCTCAAGACCCATGACGGCCGGATCGTCAAGTCCAGCACCGTCTATATCCGCAACGAACAGGGGGGCATCGACGGCATCTTCTGTGTGAACTATGACATCACCAACCTGCTCATGGCTCAAAAAGCGGTGAACAGCCTGCTCACCCACCAGGAGGAGCCCCGGAGCGAAAGCAGCATCCCCCAGAATGTGAACGAGCTGCTGGACGATCTCATCGAGCAGAGCGTGGCCAAGGTGGGCAAGCCCGTGGCCCTCATGACCAAGGATGACAAGATCGCCGCCATCCAGTTCCTCAACAATGCCGGCGCCTTCCTGGTCACCAAGAGCGGCGACAAGGTCAGCAAATACTTCGGCATCAGCAAATATACCCTCTATTCCTATATCGACGCCAGCAAAAATCTGTAAAAACCGCCCCCTTTCCTCAAGGAAGGGGGCTTTTTCTATACCTCTGTCCCGTGAGCGCAGCCCAAATTCCTCAGGGAGAAGATGACGGCTTCGTGGCCGGCCTTCTTCAGGGCGGCGGCCACGGCCTCCCCCCGGGCGAAGCAGGCGGCATCGTCGGCCTGGTTCAGGATATAGAGGGGGGCATAGCGGCCGTAGCCCTGGAGGAGCAGGGCGGCCAGGCCCGCCTCGGTCAGGGGGCCGTCCGGGAGGATGCCCCGCTCAAGCGCCAGCGTCGCCCGGTGGCAGACCTCGTTGAGAGGACGGTCCAGGGCGCCGAGGCCGGCCAGGACCAGCACCCGGTCCGTGTACTGAGGGATCACCGGCTCCCAGACCGCCGGGTATTTCACCGGATGGCGGGCGGCGCCGTCGGCCTCCACAAGGATCCGGTCCGCATGCTGGCGGAGGATGGTCCACATCTCCTCCGAGGGGCCCTGGAGCTTTCTGCCCGCGGGCCGTCCGGCTACGGGCGTGAACCCCGCCCGCCAGAGGGAGAGCAGATCCTCTTCATCCGGTTTGTCCCACAGGAAGCAGCCTTTGGGCATCTCCGCCTGGATATGGGTGGAGGTGGTCAAAACCACCTTCTCCTTTTGCCGCGCCCATTCCCGGCCCAGGGCATAGAGCAGGGAGGTTTTCCCCCCGGCCCCACACAGGGCGACAAGACGGGCGTTTTGAAGCGATAGTTGGGTGAGTAATGGCATGGTTTTTTTGCCGCTTTTTCTTTTCAGTGAAAATAAAAGCGGCGGAAAAAGAAAAGCTCAAGAATGGTAAGGGGGAGGGCATAAAAACCCTTCCCCTCAGTAAAGTTCTTTTGGTTTCTTTTTCATGCAAGAAAAAGAACGCCGGCTTTCAATCCTTCCTTATTTTATGATATCGTCGTCCGTGAAGGGGTCGCCGCACTCAGGGCAGAACTTGGGCGGGTTGGCGGGGTCCTCAGGCTCCCAGCCGCACTTGTCGCACTTATAGAGCGGCGCGCCGGCGGGCTTCTTTTCGCCGCACTCCTGGCAGAATTTGCCCTTGTTCACGGTGCCGCACTTGGGGCAGGTCCAGCCCTTTTGCTCCTCGGGCTTCTTCTCGCCGCACTCGGCGCAGAACTTGCCGGTGTTCCCGGCCTTGCCACACTTGGGGCAGGTCCAGCCTGCGGGCGCCGCCGGGGCCGCCGGCTGAGCGGGGGGCTGATACATATGCATTCCGCCGAAGCCGCCCTGGCCGCCGGTCACGGTGTTGGCCATGTTCCCGGCCATGTTCATGCCCATGAAGCCCATCATGGCGCCGCTCTCGTTGGTGGCCGCGCCCTGAAGGCTTTCGCCAACCACCATGGTGCCATAGGTGCTGGCCGCCGCGTTCTGCAGCTTCTTGATCCGCTCCTCGTCCTCGGGGTTGGCGTTCACGGAGCTGACGCCCACGGACACGATGGAGATGCCCCGGAGCTCCGCCCACTTGGCGGAGAGGACCTCGTTCATGGAATCGGCCAGCTCCATGGTGTGGCCGGGCAGGGCGGAATAGCGGATGCCCATGTCGGAGATGCGGGCGAAAGCGGGCTGCAGAGCGGTCAAAAACTCGCTCTTGAGCTGGCTGTCGATCCGATCCCGGGTGTAGTCGCCGGAGACATTGGCCGCCACATTCTTATAGAAGAGCATGGGATCGGTGAGCTTATAGGAATATTCGCCGAAGCAGCGGATGCCGATCTCGGTGTCCAGGTTGATGTTGGGATAATAGACCCTAAAGCCCACGGGATTAGCGGTGCCATACTTGTTGCCGATGATCTCCTTGATGTTGAAGTAGTAGACCCGCTGATCCTTGCCGGTGTCGCCGCCGAAGGTGAACCGCTTCTTCAGGATCTCCCAGGTTTTCTTCAGGTTCTCACCCAGGGAGCCATAGAAGATGGAGGGCTCGGTGGACTTGTCCCAAACGAACTCGCCGGGCTGGGCCGTGAACTCCACGATGCCGCCCTGGTCCACGATCATCATGCACTGGCCGTCGTTCACGGCGATGATGGACCCGTTGGAGATGATGTTGTCGCTGCCCTTGGTGTTGCTGCTCTTGCCGCTGGTGCGCTTGACGCCCTTGCGCATGAGCACGTTCTCCGGCAGGGACTCGCAGTAGAAATACTCCCGCCACTGATCCGCCAGAACGGTGGTCAGCGTGGCGCCGGCTGCTTGAATAAGACCCATAGTTTTTTCGCTCCTTTTCTATGATGTTGCTTATGGATTCACCGTCCGCTGGGCGATGCCCTTGACGGCGTAGATGGTCCAGTCGTGGTCGGCAAAGGTGATGACCGTGTCGCAGTAGGGACACTTGGCGCTCTCGTTCACGCTGAGGGGCGCGCCGCAGTTGGGGCAGTGGCGCTGCGTAGTCTGGCCGGCCGCCTCCGTTTCCGTGCCTGAAGGCCGGGAAAGATCCCACTCATAGGTCATGAACTTCTCGGCGGTTTTGCTGCCGGAGATGAGGGCACCGGTGTCCTCGTTCACCGTGTAGTCCGTGATCCGGGTTTTGAGCTCCGCCACCAGATGATCGTCGCCCCCTTCCTGGAAGAAGCCCCTGAGGTTCACATCCAGCACGGAGATCCGATCCACATGGTTGATCTGCCGGTTGGCGATCAGGCTCTTGATCTGCCGGTCGAACTGCTGATAGAGAGCGTCGGTGAAGTAGGGCCGGAGGGCCTCGATGTTCCGGGCGGTGCAGCCGTTTTGCATCTGCACATAGATGTTGGAGAGCCGCTCCCGCAGGTCGCTGGCGGAGAAGTTGGGATCCAGCCGCCCATACTCGCTCAGGGGGGTGAGCTTGCTGTCGGGGGTCCGCTGGGCGCCCGCCGCCGTGCCCGCGTGAGGCGCGGCAGAGGCCTTGGCCTTGATCCGGCGCAGGTAGAGCAGCACCAGGACGATGATCACGGCCCAAACCAGGAACCCGCCGTAGCCGCCGGGGTCATCCCCGCCGTCGTTGAACACGCCGATGGGAAAGTAGAAGAACCCATGGCCGCCGTCGTCATCGCTGCCCCAATCCGAGCCGCTGCTCCAGCCTGAGCCGCTGCTCCAATCCGAACCGCCCCAGCTTCCGCCGGAATCGCCGCCGCCATAATCGCCGCCGCCGGAGAACCCGCCCAGGTCCGCGCCGATCGCCCGAAGCAACCGGGGCCCAAACAGGCACAGGCCCACCACCAGCAACAGGATCAGGAGCACCACGCCGAACCGTTTCATGCCTTCTCCTTTCCCCGGGGCCGGGGCCCCGCCGCGTTCGCAAATGTACCTGCATATATAGTAGCAGTTTTCTTCGCCGTTCGCAACCTTTTTTCAGGGCTGAACAGGCCCGGCGAAGTAGAGGATGTCGGAGATGCTGCGGCCGCCGCCGGTGGGGTGGTTGTAGATGCCGTCCTGCCAGAAGATCTGGGCGGACTGGCCCCCGTCCAGATTATAGGCCTTGGCGCAGCCCAGCTGACGGGCCAGCGCTGCCAGCTCCAGCAGGGTGAGCCCGTTGGAATAGCGCTTGCTGGGCTGGCGGCCGTCCACCACCACGATGCAGTAGTGCCCCGGCTCATAGTAGCCCAGCATGCACCGGGGGTTTCGATCGTTCACCCCCACATAGGTGGCGGGAATGTCGGTGCGGGGCTGCCCCGCCTCATCCAGCAGCGAGGGGCCGAAGGTCCATCCCTGCCAGGCTCCGGCGGCCAAAAAGGCCTGGGGGTCCAGCGCCTCCGGGGCATAGAAGGCCATGGTCCCGTCCCGATAGAGCACGCAGGACTCGAAGCGGGTGGAGGGCTTGTCGTTGTAGCTGACGCCGTTGCGGATGATCAGCGCCCGGTTGCTGTGGGCGTAATAGTCCCCGGAGGCGGCGAACAGGGCCCCGCTTTTCCGGGCCATCTGGGCCACGGACACGGCCATGGTGGAGGTGAAGTCCTGGCCGGCGGGAGCGGTTTTCAAAAGGGAGATGTCCTGCACATAGATGTCCGCCACGAAATAGGTGACAAAGGAGGAGAAGGAGCTTTCGTCATAGACCTTGCTGAGGAAGATGGCCAGCTCCGGGCTTTGATAGGCGCTGTCGGTCAGCACCTCCGTTTCGGTGAACCGGTCGGGGAACCGGCCTCCGCACAGGCCCTCCGGGGTGGGCGCCGGGGTGGGCTCCGCCGTGGTCATGGATGTGGGCTCCGCCGTGGGGGAGGGGGTGGGCTCCGCCGTAGGCGCGGTCGTCACCAGGGGAATGAACACCTCCAAAAGCTGCGCCGTGGGGGCGACGGTGGGCGGCGGGGCCTCCACCGCCGGAGGCGGCGCGGGGGGGGTGGCGGGGCGGCAGCCCACAAAGAGCAGCGCGGCCAAGACAAGCGGCGCGGCCCAGGATATGTGATGGCGATGGAGCACGGCTCCTCAGGTCCTTTCCTGCAAAATTTCGTACATATGCATGATATCACAAGCTTCGTCGATTGTCACCAAAAATGCAGGGTGGCGAACCCGGGATCCTGATGTAAACTATGGGGTGTAGCGGCTTATTTTACGAAATGTTAACGCCCCGGCCCCACCGACGCTATGGCAAGAGGCGGTCCGGTTTGCTATACTGATAAACATAGAAGTTTACGCATATGGGAAAGGATGCCTATGGACAAGAAACGGATCATACTTTTCAGCTCCCTGCTGGGGCTGGCCATCGCGCTGCTGGGGGTGCTGCTGCTCATCCTGGGCGGGAGCAGGGAGGAAACGCCCCCTGCGGCCCAGCCGGTGTTGACACAGGCCGTCGTCACGGCGGTCCCTCTCACCGCCGCGCCCACCGCTGCGCCCACGGAGGATCCCCGGCTCATGCTTTCCTCGGGGCCCGTGGACCGGGGCGTGACCACGCTCGCCTTGTCCAGCGTCACCGAGGCGGATCTGGCGCTCCTGCAGGAGCTGCCGGCGCTCACCCTTTTGGACGGCCGGGCCTGTGAAAATGGGGCGCTGCTCCATGCCTTCAGCAAAAAGGTCTCCTATCCCGTGCTCTGGTCCGTGGAGCTGGGCGGGGTGCGGCTGGACAGCGACGCCACCGAGCTGGCGGTGCCCGCCGCCGTGACCAGCCCGGAGACGGTGGAAGCGGCCTTGGCAGACCTGCCCCGGGTGACCATCGTGGACCTGCGGGAGAGCGGCCTGGACAACGACGGGGCCATGGCCCTGCGGGCGGCCCTGCCGGAGGTGGAGGTGCTGTATGCCGTGTCGGTCCAGGGGGTCAAAACCCCGGCGGACGCGAAAACGCTGGCCCTGGCGGCGGACAAGATCCTGGACTGGGACGCCCTGGCTCGGGAAATCGGCTATCTTCCGGCACTGGAGGGGATCGTTGTGGAGGGGAACATCACCCCGGAGCAGGCGGCCTATCTTCTGGAGGGGGCCGGCGCCATCCCTGCGGCATACAGCGTGGCCTTTCAGGGGCGGACCGTTTCCAGCAGCGATACCGCGGTGGATTTTTCTGACCTGTCTCCCTCTGATCTGGGGGCCATCAAGGCGGTCCTGGCCGTGCTGCCCAACATCCAGCGGGTGAACCTGAACCCCAAGTCCGGGGCCAGCGCTTGGACGCTGGAGGAGGCGGACCAGCTGCAGCAGCTGCGGCAGGGGCTCCTGGTGGAGTATACCACCAAAGCCTTCGGCGTCACCTTCTCCCTGGCGGATGAGGCGGTGTCCTTCAACAAAAAGAGCCTGAAGCGGAAGATTGCGGAGCTCAGGGAGCTGCTGCCCTATCTTCGGAACGTGAAGCGGGTGGACATGGAGAACTGCGGCATCGACAACGAGACCATGGCCGCTCTGCGGGACGAGTTTCCCCAGCCCAAGCTGGTCTGGCGGGTGAGCGTGGGCAGCTATTCCGTGCGCACCGACGCCTGGATGGTGAAATTCTCCGCCGGGGGCTCCCGGGCTCTCTCTGACAAGGACTGCGCCAATCTGAAGTATTGCCGGGAGATCAAATATCTGGATCTGGGCCACAACAAGATCAAGCACATGGACGGCTTTGTGCCCTATATGCCGGATCTGGAGGTGTGCATCATGTTCAACCCCATGTCCAACATCAACGGCATCGAAAAGTGCCCCAAGCTGGAGTTTTTCGAGTGCTATTCCTGCGGGCTCAAGGATCTGTCGCCTCTGGCCGCCTGCACCGAGCTCAAGCACCTGAACGTGTGCTATAACAACCTGACGGACATCTCCCCCCTCTTTGGGCTCACCAAGCTGGAGCGGCTGTGGATCGCCCGAAACAATATCCCCGGGGATCAGATCGAGCAGTTCAAGGCGCTGGTGCCCGGCTGCGAGGTGAACACCACCACCCACAACCCCACCCGGGGCGGCTGGCGGTATTTCGACGAGGAGTTCACCCAGATCACCCCCCGCTATGAGCTGCTGCGGCAGCAGTTCCGCTATGACGAGACCAACCTGCGCTCCTATGGGGACGGCTGGTATGAGGACAAGACGGTGCATTTTACGGGGGAAGGTTGATTATGAATTCTGCCGCTTTTCTTTTCGGTGAAAAGAAAAGCTTAAGAGGGAACGTGGTTTTATCCTCACGCTAAGCTTTTTATCCGATAGATTTTTATCAAGCTGCTTTTCCCGAGGGGAAGGGCGGCTTTATTCTTTCCGTTGGAAACAAAGGGGATATACGCCCGTCAGCACGAACAGGATCGCCCCGTAGCGGGCGGCGCGGACCAGGTGGGCCAGGCCCGTTCCGGAGGACAAAAAATCGGGGGAAAAGGGGCGCTTCAACAGCCAGTTCAGGCCGAAATAGAGGGCGCCGCCGCCCAGGACCCGCAGGATGACCTTGCCGATGTGGTGCGTGTTCTCAAACTTCACATATCGCTTCTCGAACAGGTCCCCGGCGAAAAAGCCCAGCATCATGCCGTAGCTGGTGAAGAAATCATTGGTCTTGCAGTAGAACCAGCCGGGCAGCGCCAGCAGCAGCAAAACGAGATAGAAGGCCCATCGCCGCTGAAACTTTCCCTGGAAAAAGGGGAGCATCAGGACCACGAACAGCCCCAGGCCCCAGCCAAAGAGCACATCCGTGGGGAAGTGCACCCCCACGCAGAACCGGCTCACCCCCACCAACAGAGGCAGCAGCACCGCCGCCGTCACGGCCCACCGCTTTTTTAGATATACCCCCAGGGAGGTATAGGCGGACACGGCCCCGGTGGAGTGGCCGCTGGGGAAGGAATATCCCTGGGCCGCCACATCCATGATGTCGGCGCTGGGGTCCACGGGCTTCAGGCACTTTACCCCGGGGCAGACCATGTAGGGCCGGAGCCGCAAAAACAGGTTTTTGACCATGGGGTTCGCCACCAGGGCCACGCAGGCGTTCCGGCCGATGAACTTGCCCAACTCCTTGTGAACGCCCCAATAGCAGACCCCCAGCAGCAGGATCAGGGCCGTCTCCTCCCCGAACATGGAGAAGATTGTGGCCAAAGCGATGCCGAAGGCCCCCAGATGGCTCTGGAGCCAGATCATCAGCGCCGGTTCCCAGGAAAAGAAAAAGGTGTTGCCCATGTGGTGTGCCGCTCCCGTTTGTTTGTGGGGTATATTGTATCGCGTTTTTCCCGCCTTGACAACGGAAACCTTGCAACCGAACGATGGCCGTGATACACTACCGAAAAGGAGCGGAGAAACATCCATGAAAAAACCGGTGCTGTATACCGAGGTTGCGTATGGGCTGGGCATGGTGGGGCTGAGCCTCAGCGTAGCCCTCATGGCGAGGGCGGACTTTGGCGTGTCCATGGTGGTGGCCCCGGCGTATCTGCTGTATCTGAAGGGGAGCGCCCTGTGGCCTGCTTTCACCTTCGGCATGGCGGAGTATATGCTCCAGGGGGCGCTGCTGGTGTTCACGGCGCTGGTGGTGAAGAAGCTTCGGCCCTATTTCCTCTTTTCCTTCGTCACCGCCGTGGCCTATGGATTTTTGTTGGACGGGTGGATGCTGTTGGCGGCGCGGCTGCCTGCGGACGCCCTGGCCCTTCGGCTGCTGTGGTTTGTGCTGGGCCTGGGGCTGGGGGCGGTCAGCATCGCCTGCTTCTTCAAAACCTATATCGCGCCGGAAGCCTATGAGCTGCTGGTGAAGGAGCTGGCCGAAAAGCTGAACAAGCCGGTCCACCGGGTGAAAACCGTCTATGACTGCATCAGCTGCGCCGCGGCGATCCTCATGTCCTTCGCCTTCTTCGGCTTCGGCCGGTTTGAGGGCGTGAAGCTGGGCACGGTGGTCTGTGCGCTGGTGAACGGGTGGCTCATCGGCCGGTGCACGGCGTTTATGGATCGCCGTTTTGAGTATAGGGACGCGCTGCCCTGGCGCCGGTATTTTTCCTGAGCCGGGGCATGGGAACAATATAGATATATATAAGGAGGTTGAACCATGGGCTTTTTGAGGAGACTGCTGGGGTTCGGCACCACCGTGGCCGGGACCGTCGCCGCTGTGAAGGTCAGCGAGAAGGTGAAGGAGAACAATCCAGAGGGCGTTCAGGATGTGAACGGCGACGGGAAGGTGGACTATAAGGACTATGTGATCGAGACCAAGAAGGCCGCCAAGGAGACCTACGCCGAGTTCAAACAGAAGGCGCCCGGCGTCATGGCCGACGCCAAGGAGAAGGGCGCCGAGCTCTATGAGGACGCGAAGAAGACGGTCCAGGAGACCTTTAGAGGAAAATGATGGAAACTTCTGTTCTTTTTCTTTCCTTGACTTGACAAGTCAAGAAAGAAACAAAAGAACTCCAAAAGGGAAAAGGCGATTCAATGAAACCCTGATCTCCCCTTAAGCTTTTCTTTTTCCGCCGCTTTTTCTTTTCACCGAAAAGGAAAAGCGGCAAAAATATTTTGGTGAAACCGAACCTCTCCCGGGTTTCCTTCGTCTATTAGGGTGAGAACACAGGAAAGGAGGTGCGCGGCATGGACGAGTTTGAACGGCTGCTGGCGAAAAACAGGCTGGCCGTGGAGCGATATGTCAAGTTTCATGTGAGCGGCCCGGATGCGGAGGACATCCTGCAGGAGGCCTACCTGGCCGCCTATCAGGCTTTCCCCCGGCTCAGGGACGAGGCCGCCTTCCGCCCGTGGCTCATCAGCATCGCCCGAAACAAGTGGCGGGACTGGTATCGCAAGCAGGCGAGCCGCCCGGACATTCCCGTGGGCGAGCTGCCCGAGGTACCCGCCGTGGAAGCGCCCGACACCGCCGTGGAGGAAACCTTGACCCGCCTCAGCGATCGGGACGCCCGGATGCTGCGGCTGTTCTATCTGGAGCAGCTGCCCCAGAAGGAGATCGCCCGCCAACTCAGCATCCCCCAGGGCACCGTGAAGAGCCGGCTCAGCACCGCCCGGCAGCGGTTTGCCGCCGCCTATGCCTGTCCGCCGAAAGGAGAGAAGACGATGAAAAAACTGCCGCTGTTTTTGCCCGCCTACCGGATCCGCTGGAAGGAGGAAGACCCCTTCCCGGTGGTGTGGGAGGAGATGATGGGCTGGGGCATCGTTCCCCGGCTGGGGGAAACCCTGGTTTGGGGCATGTACGATCTGCCCGGCCGCAAGCTGGATGTGGCCTATGACATGGCCGTCACCGGCAAGGCCAGCGTCCATGGGCTGGAGGGGGTCCGGTTCACCGCCCGGGTCGTCGAGCCCCGGCCGGAGCTGCAGGCGGGGGATTTGATGATCGAGCCCGTGAGCAACTCCGGCGCGCCCCAGGCGGAATGGACCTTTGTGGGTCAGCTGAAGGATGGGTACACCCGCTTCCTCTCCGCCGAGCGCATGGAGGACGGAGTCAGAACATTGACCACCTTCCTGGACGGGGAGGAATTCATGGCCAGCTGGGGCTTTGGTGAGGACAACCGGGGCAACAGCATCCACCCCGCCGCGAGGGGTCTCATTCGTCGGGAGGACACCGTCTACACCGCCCAGCGAGAGGGCGTGCTGGATGTGGTGGGCCGCTGCGCGTTGACGCTGGACGGGAAGACAACTGACTGCATCGCCGTCATGGACCTGAGCGCCTATGAGGAGGGAGTGGCCTCCCTCCAGTTCATCGACAGAACCGGCCGGACCCTGCTTTGGCAGCGGTACAACCAAGACGACTGGGCCCTGGACCGCTACAAAAAGCGCTGGTCTGAGCTCCTGCCAGACAATGACCGTATCACCGTCAACGGCGTGACCTATGTGCACTGGTACGACTGCCTGTATGCGCGCTGATCCGCCACGATCCGACCACGGAGGGGCACGCCCCCTCCTTTTTTGTTGACAGCGCAAAATAATCCGCTATAATCATATACAATATACAGAAAAATCGGCCGAAAGGAGGGCAAGTATGGATACATTGGATGCCGCATTGCTGGAGCTTTTGGAGGAGGATGCCCGCCGGACACCCGAGCAGGCGGGCGTGCTGCTGGGGATCTCGGCAGCGGAGGCCCGGGCCCGGATCGAGGGACTGGAGGCATCGGGGGTCATCCGCGGATACACGATCCTCGTCGACCGGGAGCATCTGGAGGAGGAGACCATCAGTGCCCTCATCGAGGTGAAGGTGCAGCCGGAGCGGAACCGGGGCTTCGATGCCATCGCGGAGCAGCTCTATCTCTTCGACGAGGTGAAGGATTGCTATCTCATGTCCGGGGCCTACGATCTCATGCTCATCGTGGAGGGGAAAAACATCCGCGCCGTATCCCGGTTCGTGTCGGAGCGCCTCAGCATTTTGGACAATGTACAAAGCTGCGCCACCCACTTCATCCTCAAGCGATACAAGAGCGACGGCGTGGTTTTTGACAAGCAGCCCGAGGATCGGCGGATGGTGGTGAGCCCGTGAACATCGACGATTTGATCTCAAAAAAGGTGAAGGATATCCGGCCCTCGCCCATCCGGCGGTTCTTCGACCTGGCCAACGCCATGGAGGGTACCGTCTCCTTGGGCATCGGCGAGCCGGATTTTGTGACGCCCTGGCATATCCGGGATGCGGCCATGGCCTCCCTGCGGGCGGGAGAGACCGCCTATACCCCCAACGCGGGGACGATGGAGCTGCGCCAGGCCGTGGCAGACTATTTGTATGCCCGGTTTGGCCTGGAATACGACCCGAAATCGGAGATCTTCATCACCGTGGGCGCCTCCGAGGCCATCGACCTGGCTCTCCGGGTGCTGGTGGACTCGGGGGACGAGGTGCTGATCCCGGACCCCAGCTATATCTCCTATAGCCCCGGCGCCTTGCTGGCGGGGGGCAAAAGCGTGGCTCTGCCCACCTATGCCGAGGACGGGTTCGCCCTGCGGGGGGATGTGCTGCAGGCGGCCGTCACGCCCCGGACCAAGGCGCTGGTGCTGCCCTATCCGAACAACCCCACCGGCGGGATCATGACCAGGCCCCAGCTTGAAGAGCTTGCCGAGGTGCTGGCGGGGACGGGCGTGCCCGTGATCTCCGACGAAATCTATGGGGAGCTGACCTATGATCGGGACCATGTCTCCCTCGCTCAGATCCCGGGCATGAAGGAAAGGACCATCCTCATCTCCGGCTTCTCCAAGGCCTTCGCCATGACCGGCTGGCGGCTGGGGTTCGTGGCGGCGGACCGGCGGTTTGTGTCCCAGATGCTGAAGGTGCATCAATATGTGATCATGTGCGCCTCCACCATGAGCCAGGCGGCGGCCACCGAGGCCCTCAGAGGCCTGCTCCGGGGGGAGTTCGACGATGTGGAGAAGATGCGCCGGGCCTATGACCAGCGGCGGCGGTATATCTTCGATCGGCTGAACCGCATGGGGCTCAGCTGCTTTGAGCCTCGGGGTGCGTTCTATATCTTTCCGGACATCACCTCCACGGGGCTGACCTCGGAGCAGTTTGCCGAAGCGCTGCTGCGGGAGGAGCGGGTGGCCGTTGTGCCGGGGAACGCCTTCGGCAGCCGGGGCGAAGGGTTCGTCCGCTGCTCCTATGCGGCCAGCCTGAAGAACATCCAGGAGGCCATGGACCGGATGGAACGGTTTGTGAATAGGAAGAGGATGGATTGAAAGCATCGCACCTTTTTCTTGTACAAGAAAAAGGTGCCCAAAAAGAACGTAAGGAGGAGGAAGGGATTCTGAACTGCGCCCCTAACTTACCCTTTTTATGCTTTTCTTTTTCCGCCGCTTTTTCTTTTCACCGAAAAGAAAAAGCGGCAAAGAAATTGCATTTTATAAAAACCCGCCGTATACTGTACCCAACAAACGCAGGTAGGAACATGCCATGAAGCGATCCGAGATCAACCGGGCCCTCAGGGAGATGGAGCAGATGTGCGCACGGGAGCGCTGCTATCTGCCGCCCTTCTGCCACTTCACGCCAGAGGAATGGAAAACCAAGGGCCACGAATATGACGAGGTCCGGGACTGCCAGCTGGGCTGGGACATCACGGACTATGGGAAGGGCGATTTCGACAAGCTGGGCCTGAGCCTCATCACCATCCGCAACGGGAACCGGGCCATGGCCGACAAATACCCCAAGGTCTATGCCGAAAAGCTGCTGTATCTCAAGGAGGGCCAATACTCTCCCAATCACTTCCACTGGTTCAAAACCGAGGACATCATCCACCGTGGCGGCGGCACTGTGCTCATTCGGGTCTACAACTCCCTCCCCGACGAGAGCATCGACTTTGAATCCCCCGTCACCGTCAGCTGCGACGGTCGCAGGTTCACCGTCCCGGCCGGTGCGCTTATCCGGCTGACGCCCGGGGAGAGCATCCATATCCATCGGGGCCTGTATCATGATTTTCAGGTGGAGCCAGGCACCGGTCCGGCACTCCTGGGCGAGGTGAGCCAAACCAACGACGACGAGCACGACAATCGCTTCGAGCCGCCCATGGGCCGGTTCCCCGCCATCGAGGAGGACGAGCCCCCCTACCGCCTGCTGTGCAGCGAATACCCGCCGGCGGATTGATGAATAAACATGTGGGGATAGGTAGCCGTACCTATCCCCAAAGCATATCTCAACTTCTCTATTTCAGTTCCGTTTTCTCTTCACTGAAGAGAAAACGGAACAAATGATCTCGTCCCCGTCCCTATGCCTCCGGCGCGGACAGGGCCGCCTCGGGGATCACGATGGGCTCAATGCTGTCGAATTGGGACAGGGTCATCTCCAGCACGGCGGAGGCGATATCCAGCCGCATCTCCATGCCCTCCAGCTTCTGCTCGGCCAGGCTTTGTTCCAGCATGGTCCCCGCCAGGGCCCGCATGGCCTCGGTCATGTCCATGGTATACCGGACGGGCAGCCCGCTTTTCTCCTCGACCATCACCACAAACCCGATGTCGCCCAGCTCGGCCAGGATATCCGCGGGCAGATCCTCGCCCATGGCCCCCGTCAGCTCATCGACGGCGCCGGTGCTGCTGAGGATATCCTGCAGATACTTCCCCTCCACGGTCCCGGCATAGACTGTCACCGGCTGACCGTTCACCTCATCCTCGCCGGTCCGGTGAAGGTTGGCAGCATCCAGATTCAGGACCTGTCCCAGGGATGCGGCAGGATCCTGCGCCAGGGAAGGAACCTTGTCGCTCTGCTCCTTCGTCCAGGTTTCCCCGCCGTCCAGGGAGGTGTAAAGCACCATGCCCGCACCATCCCCGGCCCCATAGATCAAGGTGTCCATGCTCTCGCCCATGACGGAGAGAGACATGTCGGTTTTCATCCGATAGGGATCCTGAGAGAAGTCTATATGCCCGTTCATGTCCATGTCCAGGGGGATGCCCGTCTTCATCTCCCCCATGGAGAGGATCATCTCCGCCTCCAGAACCAGCCCCATGTCCATGTGCATGCTGTTCACCTGGCTGAGTTTGCCCACCGCCTCAGCCACCGCCATCGCCGCCGGCACCTCCGTGGGCGCAGGCGTGTCCGTGGGTTCCGGGGTCGGCTCCTCTGTGGGCGCAGGGGTGGGTTCCTCCGTGGGCGCAGGGGTAGGTTCCTCCGTGGGCTCGACCGTCGGCTCCGCGGTTGCCTCCGCTGTCTTGGACGCAGTCGTCCCGGGGCCTTGCGCCGCCTTGATGCTCACGCAGGCTGCCGTGACCATGATCAGCGCCAGCGCCAGAAAAACAGAAACGATCTTTTTCATAGGGTTCTCCTTCATTTCTTGGATACAGGGCGATTTGGCCCGCACCATGAGTATGGCACGGCCCTTCGACCCTGTCAAGGCCGGGGCGCTGGAAATGAACGGCAGGCAAAGCCGGGCTCAATAGCGGCGAAGGGTCTCCTCCACGATGTCCCAGAACCGGGGCAGGTCGATGCCCGTGCCCACCAGGGCGTTGGGGGCGTGGCCCATGCGGCCCACGAAATCGCACACGGTTCGGCCGTAGCTGGGGCCGCGGGAAAGGTCCAGCTCCACATAGGCCGGTTTGGCGGTGAACACCTCCGGCGCGAAGAGATACACCACCGCGGTCACATCGTGGACCGGCCCCGCGGAAAGTCCGTTCACCGCCTGACTTTTGAAGGTGAAGCGCATGATGTCCCCGAAGAGCTTGCTGGCTTTGTTGCCGATGGCCTCCATGCGCTGGATGACGCGCATGTCCGCCAGGGCCTGGTTGGTGAGATCCAGCCCCATCATCACGATGGGCGCCCCGGAGGTGAACACCACATGGGCGGCCTCCGGGTCGGCGAACACGTTGAATTCCGCCGCCGGCGTGGTGTTGCCCAGACCAAAGGCGCCGCCCATCATCACGATCCGCTTTATCTTGGGGATGATCCGGGGTTCCAGCCGCATGGCCATGGCGATGTTGCTCAGCGGCGCCACGGGCACCAGGGTGATGTCTCCGTCGGAGGCCATGAGGGTTCGGATGAGATAGTTTACCGCGTGCTCCTGCTCCGCCTGCTTCCAGGTGAGGGGCTCGAACACCGGGCCGTCCAAACCGCTTTTTCCGTGGACATCCCCGGCGGTGATCTGATCCCGCACCATGGGCAGGCTCATGCCCCCATACACCGGCACGGTGAGGCCCAGATGCTGGCACACATGAAGGGTGTTGGGCAGGGTTTTGTCCAGGGTCTGGTTCCCGGCCACCGCCGTGACCCCCAGCAGCTCCAACGCCGGGTGCCTGGCCGCCATCATCAAGGCCACTGCATCGTCATGGCCCACATCGCAATCCAAAATCATCCTGATTCTATCCATAGGGGTTCCCTCCATTTTTTGTTTGTAGTATAGTATAGAGCGACACAAGAAAACAGGAGATTTCTCCTATTTTGGAGGGAAACATGCAGACGATCCGAGACAGAAGACAGATTGAGGCGGCCCTGACCGCCCCGGCCTACGAGGCATGGTTTCATGATCGCTTCCGGGCAGACGCCCAGCTTGTTGAGGCTCAGGCGGGGGAGGTGTTCCTTCGCCGGGGGGACGAGGCCCAGGCCCTGTATCTGCTGCTCTCGGGGCGGGTCAGCATCCACGCCCTGCTGCCCAACGGCAAGCGGCGCATCCTGCGAACGGATCAAGCGCCGGCCCTGCTGGGGGAAATGGAGCTTTTGGAGCGGCGGCCCTTCGCCATGTCGGTCCAGGCGCTGGAAAACTGCCGCCTGGTTCGCCTGCCCTTCGCCTGCTGTCGGGAGGCGCTGCTGGGAGACCCTGTCTTTCTGCGGAAGCTGGCCATCCTTCTGGGCAACAAGGAACGCACCGGCATCCAGCGCCTGTTTGCGGCGGTGGGGTATCCCCTGCCGGTTCGTCTGGCCCGCTTCATCCTGGAGATGCGGGAGGGGAATCTCTTTCTGGTCCGCAAAGCGGAGGCGGCGGACAGCCTGGGCGTGTCCTATCGGCACCTGAGCCAGGTGCTGTCCACCTTCGTTCAGTCCGGGTATTTGAAAAAGGATCGTTTTGTCTATACCATCGCCGACGAGCCGACCCTGTGCTCCCTGGCGGATCAGACGGAAGCATAAAAAAGGGAAGGCGACGCGCCTTCCCGGTTGCATGTGTTGTGCCGTTTTTTATCCGATCTTGATATACCGATCGTAGATATAGGCCGAATCCCCCTTGTAGGTGACCTTCACCCACCGGCCGGAGATGCCCTCCACGGTGAAGGTCTCTCCGTTCGCGGCGGTGCCCAGCTTTTTGCTGGAACTGCTGGCCTTGGCCCGGATGTTCACGGCGTTTTTCACATTGATGACGGTGGCCGTCTTGCCCTTCACATCCTCGTTGGGCTTGTTCTTGGTCACATACTCCGAGAACACCCAGGCGGTGCCGTCCTTATAGGTGATCTTGGTCCACTTCCCGCTCTTGCCGATCACGTTGAGCTCGTCGCCTTCCTTCAGCTCGCCCAGCTTCTTGCTGGAGCTCTTGGCCTTGGCGCGCACGTTCAGCACAGCCACGTTGGCCACATAGGCCGTGGTGCCCGGGGTGGGGGTGGGCTTGGGCTTGGGCTTGGGGGTGGAATCACCCTTGGTCAGGGTGAGATAGGAGGTGAAGATATAGGCGGTGCCGCCGTCATAGGCCACCTTGGTCCACTTGCCATGCTTGCCCTTGACCTCGAAGGTGTCGCCATTGTGGGCCACGCCCAGGATCTTGCTGGAGCTGCTGGCCTTGGCCCGGATGTTCACCCCATTGGGTGCGTTGGTCACGGTGACGATGTCCACCAGGGGCGCATCGCCCTTCTTGCCCACTTTCACGAACTTGTGGAACACATATCCGGCCTGGGTCTTGGTGAACTGGATTTTGTACCAGTTCCCCTCCACGGCCAGGAGCTGGAAGGTTTTGCCGCGCCGGGCCTCGCCCAGCTTCTTGCTGGAGCTGCTGGCCTGCTCGCGGACATTTGCGGAATTCTTGCAATTCACGATGGTAACGATGCTGTCCTCGGTGATCTCCGGATCGGCCATGGCCAGGGGCGCCAGGGCCAGCAGCATCACCGCCACCAGTACGAGACTGATCCTTTTTTTCATCATGTGTTTACCTCCTCTCTTTGCGGCCCGCCGAGGCGTCCAGCCGCATGTCTCTTTCTCTTCTTACATATAATACCACAACTTTGTGCTTTGTGATGCAATATTCTTGTAAAATTGTTCCTATTTTTTCCAAATTCCGGCGGGCAGGATCAAGAAAGCGGGGATTGATCCGGCATGGGAGTCGATTCGCGCCTGCGGGCTTGGTCGGAGCACGGCTCTGGGGCCGCACTGTGGCCCCATTCACTTTCCCACCCTTCGACTCCCCAACAAAACAATAACCCTGCCGGATGGCAGGGTTGGTACCCGGTAGGGGAGTCGAACCCCTGTTACCGCCGTGAGAGGGCGGTGTCCTAGGCCACTAGACGAACCGAGCGCGATTGCAGGTAATATAATACAGAAAAAAGAATGGACTGTCAATACTTTTTTTCGGATGGACCGAGAAAAAAAGGCGGCCAGCGGTCCGGGGCGTGGAAAAGCAGGGGAGATCGGGGCGGCAGGGCCGGCCGGGGCAGGGGGCTCGTCAGGGAAAGGTTGGGGTTGTAGCAGGGGTCGCCCTCCCGCAGCAGGGGAAGGAAGGCGTCCCGGCAGCGCAGCAGGTTGGCGGCCGAGGGAGGCGCTCCTATCGCCAAAGGGGCCGTCATCCGAAAGCGCACCGTGGGCAGGCAAAGGCTGAACAGGCCCCGCTGTCGCAGCCGCAGGCATAGCTCCTGGGCAAAGCCCAGCCGCTCCATGGCGGGGTCGAAGCCATTCACGGACAAAAACCGATCCCGGCGGAGCATCAGCGCCCAGGGCGGCAGGCTGGACACGTTGCGGGGACAGCGCAGCCGGGGACAGGCGGAAAACAGGGCCTGCTCCTCCCATCCGAAGCCCGGGGAACCCAGGCCCCCCAGCAAGCCCACTGCCGTGCCCAGGGAGAGGATCCGGCCCTCCCCGTCCAGTACCAGGGGGCCCACGGCGCCCATGTCCGGCCGGTCTGCCCACTCCGTGAGCCGCTGACCGAAGTCGGAGGACAGGGGCTCGCAGCCGCCGGACAGAAACAGCAAAAACCGTCCCCGGGCCAGCCGGGCAGCCTCGTTCCAAAGGACGCAGGGGCCGGCGCCGGGCCGGGAGAGCACCGGGATGCCGCTGTTTTGCAGGGCCTGGAGAAAGGGGCCCAGGGGCTGCCCGGCGGCCACGATCAGCTCAAAGCGCCCCAGCTGCATCCGCTGCTCCACGGCCAGCAGAGTCCGCCGAAGGGCATCGACCCCATTCTCATCCGCCGCGATCACGGAAACGAGGGGCTCCCCCCGCACGCCGAACCGGGGCAGAAAGGTGCCGGGGCAGGGGCCGGGCAGCACCAGGGCGCTCCGCCCCAGGGCGGCTCTGAGGACCCCTGCGTCCGGGTATGACTCCTCCGGCGGCAGGCTGAACAGCACGAAGGGCAGGTGGACCGCCCGGTCCGCCAGGGCCGCAGCCCTCAGCGAAAAGGCGAACCGGCGGGAGGCATCCGGCCCGGGCCAGCCTCCCACGACCCGAAGCAGGGCGGCGGAAACGCAAAGGCCACGGCCCATATAATCCTGGGTGAGCAGGGTGTGGGGGCTGAAGTCAGGCTTGAACCGGGGCCGGCACCGGCGATTTTGGAGCAGGGCATCCTCGTCCGCATAGAGGAGCTCCCGGCCGCCCCCCGCCGTGGCGGCCAGGCGAAACAGGGCATCCGGAGCCAGGCGCGCATCCCCGGGGAGAAAGAGATAATAATCGGCGGCCACCCGTCGGGCAAGATCCGTCAGGAGGAACCGGGGGTAGGTCTGCGCCCCCAGGGAGGCCCGCAGAGGCTTTCCCGGACTCCGGTCCGTTTGGACGACGGCGAACCGGGGCACAGCCAAAACCGCCGCCCTTCGCTGGGCGGCAGCGGCCTGAGGGGTCAGGGTGGATAGGGCAACAAAGGCATCATAGTCCCGCATGGTCCCGTTAGGATGCCCTCCCCGGGGAAATCCTATGCAAAATGCAGAACATTTGACATATTCAGGGGCTACAAATCACATTTTCCTTGCATTTCTGCCCTTGTGATTTCAAATTCCGGGGATAGGATGATAGCATCAAAAAGGAGATGAACGCTATGGAATATCCTGAAGCAACCCAAAATAGGCGGCGCGGCCGCCTGTCCGTAGGCGTGGGCCTGTTTTTGACCTGCACCGTGCTCACCACCATCATCGGCTTGTTCGGCGGGCTCATGATCAGCAACTATACCCACAACAACTATGTGCTCTATGCACAGAAGGCCGAAGCCGCGCCGATCCAGCGGGAGCTGCAGCAGCCCTTGGTTTCTGACCCCGCCCCGACGCAAGGCGCCGCTGAAAGCGAGGCTCAGGCGAACTCCCAGCAGACAAACGCCCAGGCCGGCAATGTCAGCTCCTTCAGCGAAACCGGCCCCTTCACCAAGGCCCAGATCGTGGAGATGAGCGCCCCCTCCGTGGTGGGCATCGACACCATCACCACCGCCACCACCAACAGCTATTGGTATGGCTATGGCCAGAGCTATGAGGTCCCCGGCAGCGGCAGCGGCGTCATCCTCACCGAGGACGGCTACATCGCCACCTGCGCCCACGTGGTGGAGGGTGCAAAGTCCGTGAAGGTCACCCTGAACGACGACACCTCCTACGACGCCACCATCGTGGGCACCGACAAAAAGAATGACATCGCCATCATCAAGATTGAGGCATCCCATCTGACCCCCGCCATCGTGGGTGACTCCGAAACCCTGACCGTGGGAAGCGAGGTCATCGCCATCGGCAACCCCCTGGGCGAGCTCAGGGGCACGGCCACGGCGGGCATCATCTCCGCCACCAACCGGACGATCGAGGTGGAGGGCCAGACCATGACCCTGGTGCAGACCGACGCCGCCATCTCTCCGGGCAACTCCGGCGGCGGCCTCTTCGACGCCACGGGCAAGCTCATCGGCATCGTCAACGCCAAGGTCAGCGACAGCCGGGCCGAGGGGCTGGGCTTTGCCATCCCGGTGAACAGCGTGGTGGACGAGATCAGCGATCTTTTGAACTATGGCTATGTGACCGGCCGTCCCTATCTGGGCGTGTCCACCCAGGATGTGACGCTCCGCAGCCGAGACAGGATGTGGTATTATTCCGAGGGCACCCGCTGCGTCATGGTGGAAAAGGTGATTTCCGGCAGCGCTGCCGAGAAGGCCGGCATTCAGGCGGGAGATTTGATTTTGAAGCTGGAGGATAAGCAGATCACCTCCGGCGATGCCCTTTCCAGCGCCATCGGTGCATATAAACCCGGCGATACGGCCACACTAACCCTGCAACGGGACGGCAAGGAGCTGACCGTGGAGGTCACCTTCGGCGAATATGCCCCGGGCAACTGAGCAATAATCGCCCAAGGGCGCTTATTGGATACCCCTCCCCCATCATGGAGGGCGACACGGAAACGAGTCCGCGCCGCCCTCCCTGTATTTTTGGCGATCCATGGCTTTGTGTCATTCTGAGGCGCCGAAAGCAACGCGCCCCTTTCATCTTGGGGAACCATGCTCGTGCAGCGGCGCATTTGGGAAGAAATTCTGCGACAGCGGCTTGACATGGGAAATTATATTTGATACAATGTAATTGTATCAAATGAAAAGGAGAGGCCTCATGGAATATGAGTATCGTCAGGCGATGCAGCTGACACGCCAGCTCTGCTTTCCGCTGTATGCGGCTGCCCGAAACGTGACCGGCCTCTATACCCCCTATCTCAAGCCCCTGGGCCTGACCTATACCCAGTATGTGGTCATGCTGGTGCTGTGGGAGAAGGATGGGATCCCCGTGGGGGAGATCGGTCAGCGGCTCATGCTGGACAACGGGACATTGTCCCCCCTGCTGAAAAAGCTGGAGCAGGCCGGCTATATCCAGCGCCGCCGCCGCATTGCGGATGAGCGGGTGGTGGAGATCCTGCTGACGGAAGAAGGCCGCTCTCTGCAGGAGCGGGCGAAGGATGTGCCCCGGCAGGTGGCGGGCTGCATCGATCTGCCGGCGGACAAGGCCCAACAGCTCTATGGTCTCCTCTATGAGCTTTTGGCCAACCAGGGATATGGAACGACAAACAAATGAAAGGAGATACAAAGATGAAGACGGTGTATGATTTCACAGTGAAGGATCGCAAGGGCGGCGAGGTGAGCCTGTCCGAATACAAGGGCAAGGTGCTGCTGGTGGTGAACACGGCCACAGGATGCGGCTTCACCCCCCACTATGAGCCCCTGGAGGCCATGTATAAGGATCTGAAGGACAGAGGTCTGGAGATCCTGGACTTCCCCTGCAACCAGTTTGCCAACCAGGCCCCCGGCAGCGAGGACGAGATCCACGAGTTCTGCACCGTGAAGTTTGGCGCGGACTTCCCCCAGTTCAAGAAGATCGATGTGAACGGCGAGACCGCCGATCCTCTTTTCGCCTTCCTGGCCACCGAAAAGCCCTTTGCGGGCTTCGGCAAGGGGCTCAAGAATGCGGCGCTCAACAAGTTTGCGGACATGAACAACAAGCAGTATGGCGACAAGGCCTATATCAAGTGGAACTTCACCAAGTTTCTGGTGGACCGGGAAGGGAAGGTCATCGCCCGGTTCGAGCCCACCGTGGACATGAAGGAGGTCCGCGCCGCCGTGGAGGCCGCCCTCTGAGAGGCCGGGTGAAAAGAGAGCGACAAAGGACGGAGCAAAACCATGCCGGAAGCCATTGACCTGCAAAAATACCTGACCGAGGGGGTGGACATGATCGTCCGGGACGCCCTGCGCGCTACGCTGCGGGACCCCCGGGAGAGCCTTTTCATGGCCCGCTTTGCCGCGGCCGCCAAAAAGGCTTCGGCCCGCCGGGCTCAGAATGAGGCCGCGGGGCTTCATGTGCCCTCCTATCTGATCGCCAGCATCACCTCCAGCTGCAACCTGCATTGCGCCGGCTGCTATTCCCGCTCCAACCACGCTACAGAGGATTGCGCCCCCCAAAAGCAGCTTACCAAAGCGCAATGGGAGGACATCTTCCGCCAGGCGGAGGAGCTGGGCGTCAGCTTCATTCTGCTGGCGGGCGGGGAGCCCCTGCTTCGCTACGATGTGGTGTCGGCGGCGGGGGATCATCCCAACCTCCTCTTCCCCCTGTTCACCAACGGCACCTTCCTGGGCGAAAAGTATTTTCAGCTGCTGGACCGGTGCCGAAACCTGATCCCCGTGATCAGCATCGAGGGGGATCAGCTCTTGACCGATGAACGCCGGGGGGCCGGGGTCTTTGAAACGGTGGTGGAGAACATGGATCGGCTGAAGCAGAAGGGACTCCTTTTCGGCTGCTCCATCACGGTGACCAGGTCGAACCTGGACCAGGTCCTGTCCGGGGAGTTCGTTTCCTCCCTGTCCGACCGGGGGTGCAAGGCCATTTTCTATATCGAGTTCGTGCCCGTCACGGAGGAGGCCAGGCACCTGGCCCCGGGGGACGCGGAGCGGGCGCAGATCCACAGCCGGGTGGATGAGCTCCGCCTGAGGCACCCGGAGACGGTGTTCGTCAGCTTCCCCGGGGATGAGAAGAGCTCCGGCGGATGCCTGGCCGCCGGCAGGGGCTTTTTCCACATCAACTCCCATGGGGGCGCGGAGCCCTGTCCCTTCTCCCCCTATTCCGACATCAATGTGGCGGATACCTCCCTGAAGGAGGCCATGAACTCGGGCCTGTTCCGGGCCCTGCGGGACAACGGCCACCTGCTGGAGGACCATGCCGGCGGCTGCGTCCTCTATGAAAAGCGGGCCCTGGTGGAGGAGCTGCTGCAAAGCAGCAAAAAGTGAGGCATCAAACGCAAAAGAAGCGCGGCGGTTCCGCGCTTCTTTTCATTCATTCTCCGAGGATCATTTTTTCGATCCGATCTGCGGCCCAGGCGGTTTGCTCCGCCCGGGAGAGGGTGGGGATGCCGTCCCTCTTTTGGGGGCCATAGTCGCCGAACTGGGCGTGGTTGCCCCCGGGCAGCTCCTCCTGAAGGGCGGTGGCGGGCAGGTATTGCCGGCCCTTTTCCAGGGCTTTTCGGTTCAACACCCCATCCTCGCTGCCGTGGAGCTCCAAAACGGCAAGATCCTCCTTCAGGGGTTTGGTGGCATAGGCAGCCAGCAGCACCAGCCCCTTCAGCACCGCCCCATGCCTGGCGGCATAGAGCGCGGCGCAGGCCCCGCCCAGGGAGTGGCCGCCGATATACCAGCGCTCGTAGGCATGGTTCCCCTGGATCCGAGCGGCGGCGTTCATATCGAAAAAGGCCATGTTCAGCGGCATTTTCACCAGGAAGCAGTCCACCCCGTCCCGAGACAGGGTCATAAGCAGGGGCAGATAGGCCGTGGGCTCCACCTTGGCCCCGGGATAGAAGATGAAAGCGTCTCGGGTGCCCGGTCCATCCAGAAACCAGCCCTCTCGGACGGTTTCGACCTGCACGCCCTCGGCGCCCGAAAGCAGGGCCCGGGCTTCCGCCCCGGCCTCGTAGTCACTTCCGAAATACAGCCCGGCGGCCAGCCCCAGCAGGGCAAAGAGCAGGGCCGCCAGCAGCAGCGTTCGCTTCGTTTTTTTCGTCATGGGGATCTCCTATGGGGCGGTGTGATCAAAGTTGCCGTCGATAACCCGGACCGCCCGGGTCATGATGGGGCTGTGGCGGAAGTAGAGATAGATGGCTCCGTCCGTCACCACCCAGGACAAAGGATAGCACACGCATAGGGTGAGCAGCACCGGGGACAGCTGAAAGGCGGTGAACAGCCACAGGATCCGAAAGCCGCAGATGCCTCCTGCCAGGATCAGGGAGGGGGTGAGCACATCCCCCACGCCCCGAAGGATCCCGGAGAGTACCTCGATGGGCACCCAGGTCACATAGAAGGGGGCAAAGAAGAGGATGATGTGCCAGGTGGTGTCGATGACGGCGGGATCGGCGGTGAGCACTTGCAGCAACGGACGGGCCGCCAGCAGCAGCACCCCGCTGACGGACAGCGTGATGAGGACCATGAGCAGAAGGCTCTTTTTGGCGCTCTCCCTGACCCGATCCAGCTTGCCCGCCCCGTAGTTCTGGCCCACAAAGGTGGTGAGGGCGGTGCCGAAGGCGCTGGTGATGGCCCAATAGGCCCCGTCCACCTTGCCGTTCATGGCCCAGGAGGCCACCACCACCGTTCCCAGGCTGTTGATACCCACCTGCAGCAGCAGGTTGCTCAGGCCATACATGGAGCTTTGGACTCCGGAGGGGATGCCGATGCGCAGCATCCGCCTGAGCAGGGACCGATCCCCCTTTCCTCGCAGCCGAAGACGGAAGGGCCCCTTCCAGGCCATCAGCTTTATGGTGACCAAAAGGGCGCTGAGGGCCTGGCTCACAACCGTGGCGATGGCCACCCCTGCCACACCCCAGCCGAAGACGATGACGAACACCACATCCAAAATGATGTTCAGCCCGCAGCCCACGAACAGGCATAAAAAGGGGAACCGGGCATCGCCCACGGACCGGAGGATGCCGGAGCCCATGTTGAACAGCAGCAGGAAAACGGCCCCCAAAAAGTAGATGCGCTGATAGAGCAGAGCCTGCTCGAAGGTGTCCGCCGGGGTTTTGAGGAGAATCAGCAGCTGGGGAGAGAACAGGCACACCGACGCCCCCGCCAGCAGCCCCAGCAGGACACACATCCGATAGGAGACGCCCATGGCTGTGGCCACCCGGTCATACTCCTGGGCGCCGTAGAGCTGGGCGATGACCACCGCCGCTCCGCCGGTGAGGGCCACAAAGAAGCCGATGATCAGGTTGCTCAGGATGGCGGGGCTGCCGCCCACGGCAGCCAAGGCCTCCGTGCCCACGAACTTGCCCACCACAAAGGCGTCCACGGCGTTGTAGAGCTGCTGAAACAATGTCCCCGCCGCGATGGGCAAAAAGAAGGTCACCAGCCTTTTGACGATGGGCCCTTCGGTCAGGTTGGCTGGTGGGGTATGGGGTATTTTTCTGGTTATGGAGCGAAAGGAATTCACGAAAAGGCCTCTTATGGATCCGGGACCAGATCGCTGGTGAGGAAGCCAACCATATCCTGCAGGCCCCGCCAGCCGCCGTTCATAAAGGCGGATCGGTTGACGGCATTGCCCATGAAAACAAGCATACTGGAGCGGCCCCCGTCCAGATTATAGGCGATGGTGCAGCCATAGCTGAGCAGGTTTTCCACCACCTGGGCCAAGGTGGAATTGCTGTAGGCGACGCCGATGTGATGATAGGGGCAGATGGAGGCCATGACGGTGCGCATGGTTACATCGTTGTAGGCCAGGGGGTGCTTGTGGATGTCCAGAGCCTCTCCGTTTTCAATGAGGGCCGGGCCGAAGACCCAGGAATCGTTCACGCCCTGGGAAAGAAGCTCCTCGGCGGTGATCTCATCGGGGTCGATGATCTGCATGGAGCCGTCGGGGAAGAAGCCGAAGCCCACCTCGTTCTTCTCCTCCTTGAACACATGACCCCGGCGGATCTGGAGCCCGTCGGCGTTGTAGCCAAAGGTGAAATAATCCCCGGTCAGGGCGAACACCGCTTTGTTCTGCTTGGCCAGCTTGCCGGCGTGGACGGAATGGGAGGGCTTGTCGCCGCCGCCGGAAAGGATGCCCACCGGCGGGTGGCCGGCGGTGCAGATCAGGTCCGCCCGGGTGGCTTTCATGCGGCCGGTGTCCCCATCGAAGGCCACGATCACGGCGCCTTCGCCGCTCATATAGAGCCAGGGACCGTCCGTGGGATCGCCCACATACACCAGCTCTGTCTCCGGCCGCTGGGCAGGGAAGCTGTTCTGAGCGGCGGCATCCGCGAAATAGAGGATGGTCCCCTCGATGGCCCGCTGGTCATGGCCGCTCGCGCCGGCGGCGATCACCCGGCCGTCGCTGCACAGGGCCACGGTGTGCCAAAGGCCGGCGTCAAAGGCGATGACCTCCCGCCAGTCGGTCACATCGCACTGGCCGCAGGAATTGTCCCCCGTGGCCAAAAGGCGCCAGTCGGCGGTGAGGCCAACGGTGAAGTTGCCGCCGCAGCGGATGTCGATCACGTTTTCCCAGCCGGAAACATCGCACTGGCCGAAGCTGTTGTCCCCGACGGCCACCACCCGGCCGTCGCTGCGCAGGGCCACGGAGTGCCGCAGCCCGGCGCGCACGCAGACCACATCGGTCCACCCCGCCACCTGGCACTGGCCGTCCAGGTCCAGGCCCGCCGCCACCACGGTGCCGTCCTTGGTGAGGCCCAGACTGTGGAAGGCGCCGGCGGCCACCTGAACGATGCCGGTCCATGCCTCCGCATCGCCCCGGCCGTATTGCCGGGCGCCCAGGTGGGTCACGGCGCCGGTTTCATGAAGGATGAGGCCGTGGTTCAGGCCCAGGGCGGCGTCCTTGGCGTCGGTGATGGTCTCCGCCGTCTGAACCGCCCCCAGGGTGTCCCCCAGCAGCTCCACCCGGCCGTCGGTCAGCCGGATCAGGGAAAAGAGGCCGCTCACCACCCGATCCTGGGGGGAGAAGGTGGTTGCGAGCGCCGCATAGCGGGCATCCCCCGTGAGCCGGGGGCTGTCGCCCAGGGCCAGGGAATACCAGGCCCCGGCCAGGAGCCGGTCGCCATACCGGTCGTGAAGTTCGGAGAGCTTGCTCTCCCAGGCGGCGCTCAGCACCCAGTCCATGATGCGGCGGGTGTTTTCGTTGGACAGCTCAGACAGCAGCTCTCTGGCCCGCCGGGGGGCCAGCTTGCCCATGGCTTCCCAGGCCTGGGCCACCACCTTTCGGTCGCTTTCGGTGGTGATCTGCCGCTGGATCTCGTCGATGAGCTCCGGCTGCAGCCCCGATTCCTTCACCAGGGCCATGGCCTCCTCCAGCCGGCCTTCCGTCCGGGCCTGCAGGGCGGATTGGAGGATCCGCTGCCGGTTCAGGGCGTCCGTCACCGCTTCGGTCAATCTTTGAGCCGGCGTCGTATCCAGGCCGGACGCCTCTGCCAGCTGCAGGGCTTCCTCCAGCGCCCCGGCCTCCTGGGCCAAAATGGCCTGGGCCAGCAGCTCCCGCCGGGCCAGCGCCTCCTTCAGAGAGGCGGGCGCCTGGGGATGGGTGGTTCGGGCGTTCACATAGCCGAAGATATCCTCGTCCAGCAGATAGCGGGGGCCCTGCTCCGTTTCCAAAAGAGCGTCCACGCAGGACAGGACGCCTTTTGCGCCCCGGTCGGGAAGCTCCTTTCCCAGGGGAGTGCGGCGCAGCGGCGTGTCCTCCAGAAGCTGGGCATAAAACATCAGGGCATCCTCATAGTGAGCCCGGGCATAGAGCTGGTCGGCGGCGTCCCCCGCGGCCCGCAAATCCTGCAGCTGACCATAGAGATACCAGCCCACCACCAGCAGCAGGAGAAGGAGGGCCAAAGATATATATAAATAGAAGCGCTTTTTCTTTTTCATACCAGGTTCATTGTACAAGGGTCCCCCCAAAAATGTCAATATGCACTTGATTCGACAGGGCAAAAAAGGTATACTGAATAATACTGTAAACGCAGAAAGGGATCCCATGAGAAGAAAGCACCCATTCGCTTTGGCGGCCCTGGGGGTGGGCCTGGGTCTGCTGGCGCTGCTGCCCGGCGTTGTTCGGGCGGAGGACGAAGTGGCCAAGGAGCTGACCCGCAGCTGCCAGTATCAAAAGAACGGAAACGAGACCGCGGCCCTCTATGCCTATGACCGGCGGCTCAATTCCGTATGCCCCCTGGGGGAGAAGGATGTGCTGAAGGTGGAGCCCCGGCGGAACGCGGGGACCATGGCGACCCTGTATTTTTGCCTGGACCGGCAGGAGGCGTCCCTGACGCTGCGCCAGTTTGACGGGGAGGGGACCCTTTTGGAGGAATCCCGCCCTGCCACAGCGACCTATCGTCTGACCGTGCCCCTGCTGGGGGGGTGCGCCCGGGTGGAGCTGGCATGCGGGGAGGAGCCGGTGGGCATCGCGGAGATGAGCGTTTGGGGCCCGGGGACCTTGCCGGAGACACTGGCCCAGCCCCTGCCTCCCACGGAGCGGACGGATTTTTTGATCGTCACCACTCATCCCGACGACGAGTGGATCTTTTTGGGGGCCATCTATCCCATCTATGGGGCGGAGCGGGGATTCACGGGCACCTTCGCCTATGTGACCTCCCCCAACATCGGCCGGGTCCATGAGGCCATCAACAGCGTGTGGGCCGCCGGCGTGCCCACCCTGCCCTATTTCCTGGGGTTCCCGGATGTGGATCGGGCCGCCCCTCAGAAGCAGAAGGACACCTTTCAGGCGGAGGAGGTAACCTTGGCCCTGGTCCGGCTCTATCGGCGGATCAAGCCCCTGGTGGTGGTGAGCCAGGACCCGGTGAACGGGGAATATGGCCACTGGCAGCACATCATCTCCGCCCGGTCCGCCCTGGAGGCGGCAACCCTGGCCGGGGACCCCGCCTTCGATCCGGATTCGGCGGAGGAGTTCGGCCCTTGGACGGTGAAGAAGGTCTATCAGCATCTGGCGGAGGAGAACCCCATCACCCTGGATGTGACCAGCCCCCTGTCGGCCTACGGGGGAGAGACAGCGCTGCAGGTGGCCAAGCGGGCCTTTCAGGAGCATCGCTCCCAGCTGCAGTATGTGTTCCGCCCCTCCATTGGCAACAGCTCCAAGGGGGACATCCGCTATTTCGGCCTGACCTACACCACGGTGGGGCCGGACACGGAAAACGACATGTTTCAGCATCTGGAGGGGGAGGAGCTGGCGGAGACGATCCTCAGGGCGACACCGGAGCCCACCGCCACGCCGGAACCGACGCCCACGCCCACACCGACGCCCACGATCACGCCGGAGCCGACGCCCACGGCCACCGCCACACCCGAACCCACGGAAGAGTCGACAGTGGAACCCACCCAGGATGGCTCCGAGAAAACCGAGGCGACGCCCCTGCGGTCGGCTCCTGCGGAGACTGAGCGCGAAACTGCGACCGCACTCCAGGCGGGCCCGGCAGGGAAGGGGCGCTATGCTATCGGTTTGGCGGCAGCGGCATTGATCCTGGCCGGCGGGGCGCTGTTGGCAGCCAGGAAGCAGCGATAAGGGAAACAAAGGAAGGGACCCCATGGCAAAGCGAGCGATCAAGTGCATACTGGTTCTGGCGCTGACGCTGGCCCTCGTCCTCCCCGTTTGGGCGGAGGAGGGTGCGGCCTCTCCCTACCTGCCCTGCACCATCACCGTGCCCGCGGGCCGGGAGGCCTTCGCCGGGAACCTTTTGGACGACGACGGCGCCACCCGCTTCACCCTGACCTCCGGCCAGACCTTGTCCGTGTCCTGGACCGGGGAGGCGGCGGGGGTCATGCTCCAGTGGTATGATGTGAGCTATCGGGCCACCATCAACTTTTTCGACGCCGCGGGCAAGCAGCTTTCCAGCACCGTCTATCCCACCATGCAGTATCGCATGTTTTTGCCGGCAGAGGGGGCCAGCCGCATGGACATCGTCTGTCCCCGGGGCGTGGTGAACATGGCCAGTCTCTGCGAGGTGCGGGTGTTTGCGGCGGGTCACGGGCCAGAGTACCTCAGCCGGGTGGAGCCGGTGGATCTGATGCTGGTCCTCTCCGGCGTCAGCGAGGAGGTGGACCTGCTGGGCGGCCTGCTGCCCCGATATACGGGGGAATACAGCATCCGCACGGCGGTGGTCTATGTGGGCCGGGACGACGGCAACCAGGTTCAGGAGGCCTTCCGGGCGCTGCAGACCATGGGGGTGGAGGTGATCCCCCTGTTTCTGCTCAAGGACGATCAGGCCACCTGCAGCATCGATCGGCTGGTGTCCCTGTGGAGCGAAAACCAACTGCGGGAATCCCTCATCGCCTTGTTTCAGCAATATGGGCCCAAGGTGGTGGTGACCTGCGATCCGGAGGACAGCGTCTCCCGGGTGCGGACTCCCTACACCGGCCGGCTGGTGCGGCAGATCTTGACCGGGGGCCGGGTCAACGGTCTGTCCGTGCTGAAGTTTTATCATCTATCCCAAAACGGGGAGACGGTGGTGGATTGGAACCAAGCTCTGTCCTCCTATGGTGGACGGACGGCCTGGGAGGTGGCCCAGGAGGGCTATGCCTGCTACGGATCGGAGGCGTCCTTCGGCACCGTCATCCCTGAAAGCAGCCGCTTCACCCTGGCCTATTCCCGGGTGGGGGAGGACGAGGCGAAGAACGATCTGTTTGAGCATATCCTGACCGGGAGCCTCCTGCGCTATGAGGTTCCCACCCCGCGGCCCACGGCCACGCCGGCGCCGACGCCCACACCCGAGCCCACGCCGGCACCGACGCCCACGCCCGAGCCAACGGACACTCCAACACCCACCCCAACACCCACCCCAACACCGACATTCACGCCGGCGCCAACGCCTACGCCGAGCCCGGCGCCAACGGACACGCCGGCGCCTACACCGACCAAGGAGGTTTCCGAGGGAACCGAGGAAACGCCAACCCTGGCCCCCGTGGCTCCCAGGAGCACCGAAGCCCCCGCTGTCGGACAACAGGGGACCTTCAGGACGGACCGGGGGGCGCTGGCCCTCTATGGGGCCGCCGGCGCAGTGGCCCTGGTGGCTCTGTGGGCCCTGGTGAACAAAAAGCGGGTGCTGGCCCTGGGGCTGACGGTCGCGGCAGGCCTGGTGATCTATGGAGGCTACGGGCTGACCCACATCGCCTCCGCCAAGGAAGCGCCGATGATCGCCGAGGCGGCGAACCCCACATCGACAGCCGGCGGGACGCCATCGTTCCCGCCCACCGAGGCTCCAACCTCCGAACCCACCCAGGCTGCCTCTGAGGAACCCGAGGCAACGCCTGAGCCAACGGACACGCCAACCCCTGAACCCACCCAGACTGCTTCTGAGGAACCCGAGGCAACGCCCCTGGGATCAGCCCCTGCGGAAGCCGATCGCGAGGACACACCCGAGCCAACGGAGACCCCGGAGCCTACGGCGACGCCCGACCCCAACGACCAATATTTCCGGCAGGCGGGAGACCCGGCGGAGGTGGTGGTTCAGGACTATGAAAACGGCCACTGGGAGTATCGTTCGGACATCCTCTCCGTCATCATCAATCGAAAGATCACCAAGGAGAACAACAAGCCCTACTGCAAGTATATCGCCCACATCCGCATGCGGAAGGTGAACAGCTACCGGTCCATCGTCTCCTCCCACCATGATGTGGCCACGGCCTCCGAGCCCCCCTGGCGGCTGGCTCGGAACTTCAAGGCAGTGCTGGCCATCACCGGGGACAACATCAACAACGCCGATGTGGATTTCAAGGGCATCCTGATCCGCCGGGGCATCCTCTATTCGGACCGGGCCGGGGACGACACCCTGGTGATCCGAAACGACCTCACCATGGACATCGTCCATCGGGGCGAGGTGGCCGGGGTGGATCTGCTGGACAGCGGCGTGCTCACCACCTATAGCTTCGGGCCTACGCTGGTGGAAAACCACCAGATCAACCCGGACATCGGCCGTCACCGGGTGGTGAAGGAGAACCCCCGCTGCGGCGTTGGCATGGTGGAGCCGGGTCATTTTGTGGCCATCGTTACCGACGGACGGGACGAGCGGCGGGCCTTCGGCTATACCATGGACCAGTTCGCCCAGGTGTTCATGGACGAGGGGGTGGAGTTCGCCTATAATCTGGACGGCGGCTCCTCCGCCGCCATGGTGTTCATGGGCGAGCATGTAAACTGGCATTCCTCCGATCCCCAGCGGACCTGGGCGGATGCCCTGGCCTGGGGCTATTCCCTTTTGGTCCCCTCGCCAACAGACCCGATACGACATACGGGAAGCGGTGATTTCTATTGAGAAAAAGGATAAAGAGCCTTTGCCTGCTTTTGGGGCTGTTGCTTTTGGGAGCGGGCTGCATCCCTCAGGGGCAGGCGGCGGCGACCGCGGCGTCCCCGGCCCCCACGCAGACGGCAGTGCCCACAGAGGCCCTGCCCAGCGTGTCGGTGGACTATATCTCTCCGGAGCCTACGGCGGAGCCGACCCAGGGGGGGTCCGAGGGGACCGAGGAAACGCCTTCCGGTTCAGATGCTTCGCCTGAACCAAAGGAAACGCCCGAGCCCTCCCCTGAGCCTTCGCCCCTGGTGTCCTATGCCTTCACCGGCGGGGAGGACAGCTTTCAGGAGCTGTTGGCGTTGCTGGCGGAGAACCCCACCCTGTGCCGGCTGGATCTGCGCCAAAGCGGGCTGGATATCCGGGCCCACGCAGAGGAGCTGGCCGCCCTGGGGCTGGAGGAGCTGCGGTTTTCCTCAGAGCTTTGCGGCGTGCCGGTGACGGAGGAAGAGGAGGTCTTTGCCCCCCTGACCCTCCCGGCGGCGGAGGATCTGGCGGTGCTCCGGCTGATGAAGGGCCTGCGGCGCATGGATCTGACGGGCCTGGAGCTGAAAGCGGCGCAGATAGCCGCCCTCGGAGAGGCTTTCCCGGCGGTGGAGCTGCTTTGGAAGCTGGACCTGTGCGGCGTTGCGGTTGGCCCCGACACCGAATCGTTGAACTTCAACGACATGCCCATCGATTCCCTGGCCCCCTTCTATGAGGTGCTGCCCCTGCTTGGCAAGCTCACCTCCCTGGAGATGTGCGGCTGCGGCGTGGGGAACAAGGACATGGATGCCCTTCGGGCTGCCTTCCCCCTGGCGGGGATCGTCTGGTCCATCCAAACCCCTCATTGGACCGTTCGCACCGATGTGGACCACTTTGCCACCTGGCGCATCGCCCGGGTGGATGAGCAGGGGAAAATCCTGGAGGCCTACAACATCTCCAACACCGACGAGGAGCTGAGCTGGCTGCAATATTGCCACGACCTGGTCGCCCTGGATGTGGGTCATAACAAGCTGACCAACTGCGAATTTGTGCGGAACATGCCCAAGCTCCAGTTTCTCATCGTGGCGGACAACAAGATCACGGATCTGTCCCCCATCGGCACCCTGTCGGAGCTTAAGTACCTGGAGATCTTCACCAATCCCATCACGGATCTGGGGCCCCTGTCCACCCTTTCCAACCTGCTGGATCTGAACCTGTGCGGCTGCTATGTGTCGGATCTGTCGCCCCTCTATGGCCTGAAAAAGCTGGAGCGGGTGTGGATGACTCCCTTCAACCTGACGGACATGCACGCCACGGCGGAGGCCTTCCGCGCGGAGCTGCCAAACTGCCAGCTGCAGTATATCGCCGACCAGGATTTCACCGGCAAGGGCTGGCGCTATCACGAGCGCTACACGGAGCTGCGGCTGGCCCTGGGCCGGGCCAAGCCCTGAACGGTTCCGCCCATGAACATAAAAAAGCCGCCCTTTCGGCGGCTTTTTTTGACCTTTGCTTATCTCTGAGCGCGGTGCTTGGCGTAGCAGGCGGAGCAGTAGATGGGCTTGTCGTTCCGGGGCAGGAAGGGCACCTTGGTGGGTGCGCCGCAATCCGCGCAGACGGCGTCGTGCATCTCGCGGTTTTCGCTGCGAGAAGCGTTCTTGCGGTTGTTCCTGCACTCCCTGCAGCGGACGGGCTCGTTCTGGAAGCCCTTCTCGGCGTAGAATTCCTGCTCACCGGCGGTGAAGGTGAACTCACGGCCGCAATCCCTGCAGATCAAAACCTTGTCTTCAAACATTGTACTTTCCCCTTTTGGTATTTTGTTTGGCGCTGCCGGTATGGCTGACCTGGTCTTTGCCCCCACACTCGCCAACTGGAGGGTTCGCTCCTAAGCCCGCATGGCTCCCCACTACTGCCTCTCTCGGATGTCCGGTTGGTCTTACCTCTAAGCCGCACCATGCTCGCGGGACCTTTGCCCGCTTACGTGGATCGTTTCGCCTGCGACTGGCCTCGACTTGCAACCACAGACCCATACAAGAGCACCAAAGCTTATTATACCTATTCGATTCCGAAATTGCAAACGGTTTAAGCTTTTTTTGCTCCCCTGAAGAAAATATATTTGTTGGGGAGGACGGCCGAAAGGGTCACCGGGTCTGCTGCACATAATGGGCCCGGGGGCCGCCCACATAGCGGGGGCGGGAGAAGGCCAGCACCAGATTCGCCTCGCCGACCTTCCGCAGGGGGGAGTGGACCGGCACCACCACGGGCCGCATATGCATACCGATGAGGGTGTCGCCGATGTCCATGCCCAAGGTGGCCTTGCTTTGGAGGCCCTCCACCATGATCGGGTCCTGGCATTGCTCATAGAAAGCGGTGACGCAGGCGCCGCCGGCGTGGGCGTGGGGCCTCACCCAAACCTCGCTGAGGCCCAGCTTCTCCGCGTCCGCCCGCTCCAGGCACAGGCTGCGGTTGATGTGCTCGCAGCCCTGGACCGCCAGCAGGAGGCCCGCCTCCCGCACCTTGGGCAGGATGCCCTTCAAGATGGCCTGGGCGGCGTCGCCGCTGGAGTTGGAGCCGATGCGGCTGCCCACGGTCTCGCTGGTGGAGCAGCCCAGGACCATGAGGCTGCCGGGCCTGGGATTTGCCGCCTTCAGGAGGATGTCCATGGCCTCCCGAGCCTCTTTGGTGATCGATTCAAAATCCATATCCGTTTCCCTCTCCGTTTATGATGGGACCAGTATAGCACATTCGCCCCGGATATGGTATACTGCATTTATGGATTTTACGGACGCCCTGATCGAATGGTATGACGGAAACAAGCGAACCCTTCCCTGGCGGGGGGCGGGGGACCCCTATGCCGTTTTGGTGTCGGAGATCATGCTCCAGCAGACCCGGGCGGCGGCGGTGATCCCCTATTACGGCCGGTTCATGGCGGAGCTCCCCACGGTGGAGGCCCTGGCCGCTTGCGACGAGGAGCGGCTGCTGAAGCTGTGGGAGGGGCTGGGCTACTATTCCCGGGTCCGAAACCTGCGGCGGTGCGCTCAGGTCCTGGTGGCCGAATGGGGGGGCGCCTTCCCCCAAACCGCGGCGGAGCTGAGAAAGCTGCCGGGCGTCGGCCCCTATACCGCCGGGGCCATCGCCTCCATCGCCTTTGGGCAGCCCGAGCCCGCCGTGGACGGAAACGTGCTTCGGGTCATGGCCCGGCTCTTTGAGGACGGGGCGGATGTGACGGACCAGCGGACCCGGGACCGGTGGACGGCCTTTTTGCGGGATCGGATGGGCAGCCGGCCCGGGGATCTCAACCAGGCGTTCATGGACCTGGGGTCCCTCGTCTGCCTGCCCAAAGGACCCCTGTGCGAGGCGTGTCCCCTGGCGGCGCAATGTGGGGCGGCAGCCCACGGCACCTGGGCGCAATTCCCCAACCGGGGGGAGAAGAAGCCCAAGCGGCAGGAGGCGCTGACTGTGTTCGTGGTGAAAAAGGGGGACAGCTTCCTCATCCGGCGTCGGCCCGAAAGGGGGCTGTTGTCGGGGCTCTATGAGCTGCCCAACGCGGCCGGAACGCTGAGCCGGGACGAGATCGGCCAAGCGCTCACCGCCCTGGGGATCCGTCCCCTGGGCGCCTGGGAGGTGGTGCGGCGGCAGCACATCTTCACCCATGTGATCTGGCACATGCAGGTGGTGCGGCTCAGCGCCCAGGCCGATCAGGTGCCGGGATACGGCTGGTACACGGGGAAGGAGCCGATCCCCGAGGCTTTTTTGAAGTGCCTGCGATAAAAAGAGGAGGAAGGATCATGGAACTGGGAAAGGTGCTGCTGCTGTTCTTCTGCCTTTCCGTGCTGGGATGGGTGAGCTATATCTATGGCGTCCTGCGGAGTCACTGGTTCCGGCGGAAGCTGGAGCGGGAGACCGAGGAGGCGGAAGCTCGGATCGTGGGATATAAGGTCAGGCAGGTGTCGGAGGGCCGATATCGGACCCGCAAGGGCTATTTCCCCCGGCTGGCCTTCCGGGTCAACGGGCAGGAGATCGAGATACAGTCCAAGGAGGAGCTCAAAACAGAGGAGCATCCCGAGGGATCCACCGTCCGCCTGTGGTTCGACCCCTATGCCCCCCAGCATCTGCACATGACGGAGGACGACGGCGACCTGGGCGCCGGCATGAAGCGGATCGGTCGATACTTCATTCTGGGCGCCGCCGTGCTGAGCGTGATCATCGGCGCGTTTGCCTTCCGAAAATAGGGGAAAAACGCTCGGCCCTACCTCATGTAAGGCCATGTTTTGATGGATTTGGAATAACCTTCGCATTTTGCGCACACGATAGACACCGACCCACATAGGATGAAAGAAAAAGTGTTTCATCGGGAAGGAAGATAGGTGTCGTCCTGGATCATTCAAACAATGAAATATGATGTGGACCTGGAGGCCCTGCTGAGCCGGCGGCTTCGGGAGGGCGGCGCGCCCTTCACGCTGTCGGCGGCCATGGGGGGCGTGGGGGTGCGCATGGAGGGCCGATATGGCCTGGAAGCTCTGGCCCGGGCCCTGGGGGCGCTGGTGACGGAGGATCTGGTCACCTTCGAAGTGGCGGCCATGACGGACGAAACGCCCCTGCCCCTCCCCGACAAGCGGCAGATCCTCTCCCGGGCGGTGGCGGCGGCGCGAAGCCGGGAGGACCTGTCGGAGACGGTGCCCCGGCTGACGGCCTATCTCCGGGAGGAGGGGAAGCTGTGCCTGGAGGGTTTTTTGCGTTTTCGGATGCAGGAGACGGTGCTCTTCTGGCGGCTCTGCGTGGAGGAGGCCCTTTCGGGGCTGCTGCTGGAGCAGGAGTACGCCCGGGCAGCGGATATGCTGCGGCTGCTGCTTGACGAGCGGCCGCCCCGTTGCGCATCGCTGCGGCTGTGCCTCCATGGGGACGGCCTCTGTTCCCTGTCCGACGGGGAGGCGTTGCAGATGGAGTATGTGGATGAAACGGGGGAGGGGCTCATCAGCCTCCTGGTGGGCATGGCGCCGGCCCGGCTGGAGGTCTATGACCTGTCCAACGGCACCCGACGGGAACTGGTGGAGGCCCTGACGGGGATCTTTTCCGGAAGGATCTGTCTGTATACCGGCGAGTTTACGTGAGAAACGGGATCATTATATATTTTTCTTGACAACGAGCCCTTCAGGTGATAAATTATATATAATTTTCAGGGCATGGGAGGGCGTATGACCGCCATTCGTTGCGCAGCTCGGTACTATTATTATTGCTTTGCCGTCCCCGGCAAGGTCCCCCGGCTGTGCCCATGATCCGCTGAAAGATTGTTGCAGGGCGTGGCGCCGGACCGGTGCCGCGCTCTTTTTTGTCCATCCCGCGTGAAAGGAAATCGATATGACCTCCACTTCTCTCGTCACCCTGTTGTTCATGCTCTGCTTCTTCGCCGTCATGCTGTGGATCGGTCTCAGGGCCCATCGCCATGCCGGGGATATCGACGGCTTCGTTTTGGGCGCCCGGCAGGTGGGCCCCTGGCTTTCCGCCTTTGCCTATGGCACCTCCTATTTCTCCGCCGTCATCTTTGTAGGCTATGCGGGGCAGTTCGGCTGGAACTTCGGTCTGGCCTCCACCTGGATCGGGCTGGGCAACGCCTTCATCGGTTCCCTGCTAGCCTGGCTCATCCTGGGTCGCCGGACCCGGATCATGACCCAGCATCTCTCCAGCAAGACCATGCCGGATTTCTTCGGCACCCGGTTCGAGAGCGCAAAGCTGCGCACGGCGGCCAGCCTGATCACCTTTGTGTTTTTGATCCCCTACACCGCCTCCCTCTACAACGGCCTCAGTCGGCTCTTTGCCATTGCCTTCCCTGGAGTGGACTATGGGGTGTGCGTGGTGATTATGGCGGCGCTGACCGGGGTGTATGTGATCTTGGGCGGGTACATGGCCACGGCCTGGAACGACTTCATCCAGGGGATCATCATGCTCTTTGGCATCGTGGCGGTCATCGCCGCGGTCCTGGGGGACAACGGGGGGCTCATGGTGGCCATGGAGCGGCTGGCCACCGGCGCCACCGGGGGCTGGCAGTATGCCTCCTTCCTGGGAGCGGACCCGCTGTTTTTGCTGTTCGTGGTGATTTTGACCTCCCTGGGCACCTGGGGCCTGCCCCAGATGGTGGGCAAGTTTTATGCCATCAAGAACGAGGCCTCCATCCAGAAGGGGACCGTGATCTCCACCTTGTTCGCCATCGTGGTGGCGGGCGGCTGCTACTTTCTGGGCGGCTTCGGCCGGCTCTATGACATCGATGTGGCCAAGGAGGGCTTCGACGCCGTCATCCCCCGGATGCTCTCGTCCCTGCCCGCGGGGATCATCGCCATCGTGATCGTGCTGGTCCTGTCCGCGTCCATGTCCACCCTGTCCAGCCTGGTGCTCACCTCCGCCTCCACCATGACGCTGGATTTGATTGCCCCCTTCAAAAAGAAGCCTCTGCGGGAGCGGGAGCAGCTGCTCATTATGCGGGGATTCATCCTTGTGTTCATCGCCGTGTCCGCCCTCATCGCCATCAAGCAGGCCAAAAGCCGAAGCCTGTTCATCGCCCAGATGATGGGCGTCAGCTGGGGCGCGCTGGCGGGCGCGTTTTTGGCGCCGTTCCTCTACGGGCTCTATTCAAAGCGGGCCACCAGGCTCTCAGCCGCGGTGTGCTTCGTGTGGGGCGTGGGGCTGGAGACGGTGCAGCTGCTGGTGTCCCTGGGGGTGCTGTCCGTCGCCGGGTCCGGAGTGCTGGCCTTTGTGTTCAAAAACTCCATTTATTCCGGCGTCATCGCCATGGTGGGCGGGCTCATTTTGGTGCCCTTGGTGGACTTGTTCGCCCAGCGGTTCCGTCCCGCGGGCGTGGAGGAGATGTTTGCCGCCTACAGCGAGCACAGGACCGTGGATATCACGGACAACCTGGGGAAATGACGGAGGGAAAAAGAGGGGCTACGGCACATCCGGCAAAGCTGCTTGGAGGAGCGGAGCACCTGCGGCACTTGGTAAGCCAGAGACTGTCCTTGCTTTTTTCGTTCAAATTATACACAAAGAACCCGATCGCTGCTTGCGGATCGGGTTCTTTGCCAGACGGATCCGGTCGGCTTTCCGACCGGGTTTTTGCCGTATGGGGGCGCGTTAGAACTCCAGGTTCTTCTCGGTGGCCTTGCTGAACACATGGGCCACCTTGCCGGCGAAGGAGAAGCGGACCGTGTCGCCCATCTCGAAGTTCCCCTTCATGTCCACCGTGGGCACGATGATGATCACGTCGTGGCCGTCTGCGT
>Ga0208297_1000687_pt1 | contig 55016 bp, 43 predicted proteins | sample LMS_cellobiose_e_FD_187367 | JGI IMG/M metagenome (GOLD analysis project Ga0208297, IMG submission 187367) | Rumen-fistulated moose microbial communities from Alaska, USA - LMS_cellobiose_enrichment (SPAdes) (version 2) | ecosystem: Host-associated > Mammals > Digestive system > Stomach > Rumen... | reverse complement strand
CCGCCGGGCTTATACGGGATGACAAGCTGGATGGGACGATCCGGATACGCGGCTTCGGCGCAGGGCACAAGCCCGAACAAAGCCGCCGCCAGCAGACACAAAAGCAGCTTTTTCATGTCTCCTCCCTGGGGGGGTTATAATGTTGATGATACCGCTCTACCAATATTCTGCCGGATAGACCAATTAAAAATCGCAATGCCAGACATTATATTTTTCTATTGGCCGCGCGGCGTTTCTCCCCGTACAATGACGGAGCGTACCCCATCTTTCACCCAAACCCGCGAGAAAACATATGCCTTCTTCCCTGACCGCACGCCTTGCCGAATACCTTGACGCTGTAACCTTTGCCGCCCTGCCCCCCGCCGTCGTGGAAAAAACCGCGTTCTGCCTCATGGATTACACGGCCGCCGCCTGGAACGGCACCACCCACCGCGCCTGGCCCGCGTACCGGGACATGGCGCTGAAACTGGGCGGAGGAGGCTCCGCCGCGCTGTTCGGCGGCCAGAGCACATCGCCCTACTGGGCCGGCTTTGCCAACGCGGCCTGCGGCCACCTGACCGAGGTGGACGACACCCACAAACGCAGCTCCATGCACGTCGGCGTGGTGGTTTTCCCGGCCATTCTGGCAGTGTCCGCCCTGCGCCCGCTCAGCGGCCGGCAGTTTGTCGAGGCGGCGGTCTGCGGCTATGAGGCGGCCATCCGCACCGGCATCGGCCTTGGGGCGGAACACGCCTCGCTCTACCATTCCACCGGCACGGCGGGCACCTTCGGGGCGGCGGCCGCGGCGGCAAAGGCGCTGGGGCTTGACGCCGCGGGTATTGCCAGCGCGCTGGGCCACGCCGGCACGCAGGCGTTCGCGCTCTGGCAGTTTCTGAGCGACAAGGCGCTGGACGCCAAGGCCTTCCATCCCGCCCGCGCGCTGCAGAACGGGCTGAACGCGGCCTTTCTGGCCAGCGCGGGCATCAGCGGCCCCGCCTGCGTGCTGGAGGGGGAACGCGGCCTGTTCGCGCGGCTGCGCGGCACGCCGGCGCCGGAGGCCATGCTTGAAAACCTAGGTGCCTCCAGCGCCATCAGCGAGGTATGCTTCAAGTGCTACCCCGTCTGCGGCCAGATCCACTCCCCCCTGGACGCGCTGCGCGAGGCCATGCATAAGGCGGATTTCACCGCGCAGGACGTGGCCTCGGTCACTGTGGAAACCTACGGGCAGGCCATGCGCCTCGCCGACAACCCCGCTCCGGAAAACATGCAGGCCATGCGCTTTTCGCTTCAGGGGTGCCTGGCTTTCATGTTGCTTTACGGCGACGTCACCTTCAGCAATTTTACGGAAGAAGCCTGCTTCACCCCGGCCATGCAGGAGATGCTTTCCCGCGTGCGCGTTGAGCACAGCGACGCCATGGAGGCCCGTTTCCCGGCCGAGCGGCCCTGCCGCGTGCGGGTGGAGCTGGCTGACGGACGGCGTTTCTCGGCTGAGCGCGCCTTCCGCCGCGGCGACCCCGAGGCTCCCCTGTCCCGCGCCCAGATGGAGGCCAAGCTGCGCCAGCTTGCCCCGGCCGCGCTCGCCCCGCGCCTTGACGCCGTCTGCGCCTGGATCTGGGAGCTTGCCGACCACAGGGAGATCTCGGCTTCCGCCATCGCAGACGCCTGAGGCAGAGCCGCGACTTCACGGCGAAACGCATGCCGCCCCGGCATCCTGTGTCCGGAGCGGCTTTTTTCATCCGTTTCCTTTTCTGCGGTCAGGCAGGCGCCGCTCCCCGGCCTCAGGCGCCTGCCGCGCTTCCCGCGCAGGGAGGGCAGCTGCGGGCGGCCTGGAGGATGGACAGCGCCAGGATGACGCTGCGCGGCACAATCGTTGAAATATCAAGCTGCTCCTTCTCGCAGTGCAGGCCCGTGCCTTCCGGCCCCATGCTGCACAGCGTGGGGACGCCGAGCATGGTGGAGCAGTAGCCGGCGTCCGAAGAGCCGTTGGTCCTGTTCTCGTGCACGCTGACGCCGATGAGGCTGGCCGCGGTCCTCGCGAATTCAAACAGCGTCTTCGTGCCCGGCGTTTCCCGCATGGGATAAAGGCCTATCGCCCCGGAAAGCCGGCAGTGCGTGCCCGGGATCTGCGGCTTCGCCACCGTGTCCCGCAGGCTGGCGATCAGCCTTTCCCCTTCCTCCAGCGATTTGAAGCACATGAAGATATCGCCCTCGGCCCAGTCGGACACGGTGCCGGAAGAGCTGCCGCCCCGGATTCTGCCGGTATTGACGATGGTGCCCCCGTCGGGGTCGGCGAGCCTGTCGATGGCGAGCATCTGCCGCGCGAGCTCAAGATTCGCCGAGGCCCCGCTTTTGTAGTCGCGGGCGGCATGGCTGGCCACGCCCGAAACCTGAAGCCTGAAGTCGCCGCAGCCGAAGCGCTCCACCGTGATGCCGCCGCCGGGGAAGCCGGGTTCGGCGGAGAAGATGGCGCAGGCGTCCTTAAGTTCTTCGGCGAACTGGGGATAGACGGCGGGGGCGAGGGCTTCCTCCTCCGGCGACATGAGCAGGGTGAGCGGGACGGACAGCAGACCCCGCTGCTTAAGCAGGCGCGCCACGTAAAGGGCCGTGACAATCCCGCCCTTCATGTCTGCCACGCCGGGGCCGAAGGCGTAGTTGCCGTCGATGCGGAAGGGGCGCTCAGCGATGGTGTGCTCGGGGAAAACCGTGTCCATATGCCCGATGATGGCAATGCCCGTGCCGGCTTCCCTTTTGTGCGTGCGGGCCGTCACGACGCGTCCGAGCCCGGCCCATTTCGCGTCCTGATTTGCGGGTCTTTCCCGCCGTGCCGTCGCAAACCCCGCCTTTTTGAGCCAGTCCGCGATATAGCTGCCCACGGCGTCCACATGCGCGCCTTCAAAGGTAAACGACTCCAGCTCCACCAGATCCTGCAGGGTGGAGAGCATATCGGGGAGCATCCGTTCGAATTCGTTCCGGAAATCAGCGGCCAGCGCGGCCAGCGTTTGATCTGCCATAGGAAACCTCGGTTTTGAAGACAAATGATAAGGAAAGCCAAATTCATCCCGCCGCCAACGCTTCTACTCCAAAAGAACGGTCTTTGGCAACGTTTCCCCGCGGCATCCGCCGGAAAAAACGGATCTGCCCCGGTCCTTCACCTGCGGGGAAAGCCGGCTCGCCTGCCGGGGTGCTGCCCGGCGGCTTCCTTTGCGCGGCAGGCCGGCCCTTTCCGCTGACATCAGCTGCCAAAACCTGCCGGCGGCTTCCTTCGCGCGGTTTTCCTCCCCCCGGCTCCGCCCTGCTCCCTCCGCCGCCCGGATGCCGGGTTTTCCGCCCCCCGCGCGGCCCGCCTGTTTTGCCGGTGAAACATTATTTGGCTATTCTTAAGAAATGGGCTATACTCGGGCCTCATTCCCTTGAGGACTGGTGAACACGTTGGCAATATCCGCTTCCGCTTCCACGCCCACACTGCGGGAAATTTTCCGGCTTTCCCTGCCGCAGCTGGGGCTTTTGCTCTGCCATCTCGCCATTTCCATGACCGACGTCTGGACGGCCGGCCGCATCGACGCCCGGGCGCAGGCCTCCCTTGGCATCATCAGCCAGATTTTCATGCTGCTCATGCTGCTGACTTCGCTTATCGGCAGCGGCTGCATGGCCACCATCAGCCAGTCGCTGGGCGCGGGCCTCAGGCGGCGCGCCGAGCGGTATGCCGGCCTTATCGTGCTGCTTTCGGCCCTGTCGGGAACGGGCATCGCCGCGGCGGCCCTGCCGTGCGGGCCGGCAATCTACAGCCTGATGCAGGTTCCCGTGGAAATCCGTCCGGTCCTCGCCTCCTTTTTCACGGCGTACTGCCTGCATCTGCCTTTCTTCTATGTGCTTATCATGGTGAATTCCATTTTCAGGGCGCACAAGAAAGTGATGCTTCCCTTCCTGACGCTTTTGCTGATGGCGCTGCTCAACGTGCTTGGCGATCTTGGCTTCGGGCTGGGGTGGTTTGGCCTGCCGGCGTTCGGGGCCGCAGGCGTCGCCTGGACGACCTTTGCCTGCGCGGTCGCGGGCCTGTTGTGCAACCTTCTGCTGGCGCGGGCGGGAGGCTTTCTGACGCGGAAGGCGTTCGCCCCCTGGCGCTGGAACAAAAGGGCCATGCCCTACCTCTTCAGGGTGGGGGCGCCGGCGGCGGCGGGGCAGATTCTCGGCAAAACCGGGGATTTGGTCACGCTGGCCATGCTGGGCGCGCTTGCCGCGGACAGCACCAACGTGCTGGCGGGGATGAGCGTGGCCGCGCGGATATACGCGTTTGTGCTGTTCCCGCTGGAGGCCGTCAACATGTCCATGTCGATCTTAAGCGGCCACATGCTGGGCGCGCGGCAGCACGACGGCCTGTACGCCCTCGGCCTGCGCGCGGGGATCGCGGAGGCGCTCATCCTCGCCCTGCTCTCGGCGCTGCTGTGGCTTTTCCGCGCCCCTGTGGTCGCGTTTTTCTCAACTGACGGCCGCGTTGCGGAAGAGGCCGTCCTTTTTCTTCTTTTCTCCTGCCTTTCCGGTCCGCTGTTCGGGCTTGCCGGGGCGTTCAACAGCATCTTCGCCGGCACAGGGGCCACGATGATTTCATGCCGCATTTACGCCGCGACCTGCTGGCTTGTCGGCATTCCCCTCTCCTGGCTGCTGGGGGTGCGCTTCGGGGCGGCGGGCATTTACGCGGCAGGGCTTGCCGCGCGCGGCATCGCGGCCGTCTGGACGGCGCATGTGTTCCGCGGCAGGACATGGCTTGGCTATGGCCTTCGAAAACGGAAGAATACCCCGACCCCGGAGACAGCATGACAGAACAATCCCACCCCGCGCAGGAAACCTCTCCCCGCAAGGCGCTTTCTCCCGTGCTCGAAAGCTATCTTGAAATCATTTTTCTGGAGGAAACCCGGCATGGCGCGGCGCGCGCCAAAGCCATCGCCGAAGCCGCCGGGGTGAGCCGCTCCACCGTGACCAGCACGCTGAAGATCCTGAAAGCGCTGGGGATGGTGGAATACGCGCCGTACAGCCTGATCCGCCTGACCGCGGAGGGGCGCGCCGTCGGGCGGGACATCGCCCACCGACACATCATTTTTCATGAATTTTTCCGGGACGTGCTTCAGCTTGACGAACAGCAGGCCAACGACGTCGCCTGCGAGCTTGAGCATGTGGTGCCGCCGGAGGTCATCCGCCGCTGGGGGCAGTTTGTTTTGTACCTGTCATCCAGGGACTTCTGGAAAAACTGGCGGGAAGAATACCATGTCGAGCGAAAAGAGCTGCTGCACGGCATGAAGCAGACGTTCAGCCACATGGAAGGCATCGCCAGAGGCGACGAAGCCCGCGAGCTGGCGCGGAAATACAGATAGGGCCTGAACGAGGGCGGCGGAGCCTTCCTGCGGCCCCCCCGCCCTCTCGCGCCCCTGTGCCCCCGCCGCATTCCCCCCTGCCCCTGCCACCACTTCCGGCATCCCCCCATCCCCGGCCCTGCTGCCGCGCCCCTATGGCTCCGCTTCCGGCCGCCCCCCGCCCCGCCTGCGGCCCTTTTCCAGAGCCGCCCGCCTCCCCCCACTTCCCCTGCTCACATAAAGAAACCCGCCATCCATGCGGACGGCGGGTTTCTTTTCGCAGGCGCCGGGGCCTCAGCGGTCTGTCAGGCGGTAATGCACGGGCACCAGCACGTTGAGCCTGCCCGGCGCGCCCACGTACAGGCCCTCCAGTTTCGCCCCCAGCTGCAGGGCGGCGGCGTCAAGGACGGCCCTGCCCGATTTCTGCCGCAGCGAGCACGCGCTCACGCGCCCATCCGCGCCAATCTGCACCAGAAGCCCGCAAACCCCCTCTGCCCCGCCGCGCCGTCCGGCCCGGGGGTAGCGCTTGTGTTTTTCCAGCTCCCGCAGGATAACGGCCAGCGCGGCTTTTTCGTCCTGCGCGGCGGCGCTGCCCGCGGCGGCGGGCGACACGGCGGGGGCAGCGCGCTCTCCGGCCGTGGGCGAAGGCTCCGTTTCCTGTGCCGGAGGCGGGCCGGGTTTCCGCGGTTTCGGGCGGGGCTTCCGCTCCGGCGGCGGGGCCGGCCGTCCGGGCCCGGCGTTCTTCACCGGCTCAGCTTTCTTCACCGGTTCGGGTTCCTTCACGCGTTCCGGCTCCTTCACCGGTTCGGGTTCCTTTTCCTCCGGAAGTTCGGCGGGCCTGGGGATGGAAAAATCCGACTCGTCGGCGATAAGCGTTTTCAGCTCCGGCTCTTCGGTCTTCCCGGCCGGGGCCGAAAACGCCTGCATATCCATGACGATGTACGCCCGCGCGGCCGGAAGGCTGACGCTTTTGCGCAACGGCGCGGCAAGCAGCACCGCCGCGAAGGCCATAACGCCCAAAAGCCCCGCGAGGCCGCACCGGCGGCCGCGGCGCAGGGCGCGCCTTCCGCAGGAGCGCCAGTATTCCGCGGGGTCAGCGGTTTTGCGGCGGCTGGGTGCTGATGACAAACCGCCCTCCCTTCCTGACTTTGGCGACATCCACCACGCCGACGAACGCCTCGAACGGCGCCTTGTGGTCCACATGGAGTTCAAGTAAAGCTTCAGGTTTTTCATCAAGAATTGCCGGAAGCTCGGCCTGTTCGATTTGCCTGCCTTCGTAGTGCAGCGTCCCGTCCATTTTCACGGAAATCACCTGCGGCTGCCTGTCGGCGGAGACTTCCGCCTGTTCGGACTGCGGCAGGATGATGTCCAGCACGGGGCGGCTGAAGGTTGTCGTCATGATGAAGAAGATGAGCAGAAGGAAGATGACGTCCACAAGCGGCGTCAGATCGACGCGGGGTTCTTCTTCAAAATCAAAGACCTGGCGGTGCATGGCGGTCTCCGGCGGGCGTGTCCCTGCGCAGGCGGTCCAGCGCGCGGTAGCTGTGTTCCACGGCTTCGATATGGAAGCCCTTGAACCGCAGCATCAGGAAATAATAAACCATGAGCGAGGGGATGGCGACGCACAGGCCCATGATGGTCGTGACAAGCGCCTCCCAGATGCCGGTGGCCAGAAGCGCCGTGTTGGGCGAAGCGTTCCGGCCGATGGTCTGAAAGACGTTCACCATCCCGAAGATCGTCCCTAACAGCCCCATCATCGGCGACAGAACGGAAATGAGCCGCAGGTAGCATATTTCGCGGGTCGCCCGTTCGAAATTGCGGTGGAACAGGTAGGCGACCTCGGCGCGGATGTCCTCGGAATGGTGCGCGTGCGTCTGCACGATGTCCCGCACGATGCAGGCGAGCGGGTTGTCCCTGAGCCTGCCCATGCTTTCATCCGTGAAGCCGCCCGCCTCGACGGCGGGATAGGCGCGGCGGAAGTCGCGCCAGACGATGTACAGGTACACATAGTTCTTGATCGCAAAATACACCGCCGCGCAGGCGACAAGCACAAGCGCCGCCCCCGCGGGCCCGATGGTCGCGTAGAGGGCTGTGAAGTCCGGCATGCCGACGGTCATTGCTGCATGGCTCCGATGATGCCCGCAACAAACGCCTGTGCCCGGCGGCAGTCTTCGGCGTCGGGATGTTTCGCGGCTTCTTCGAGGCGCGCTTTGCGTTCCGGCGTCATGGGATGCGCGTCCGCGGCCGCTCTGGCCATAAGTTCGATCACCCTGGGATCGACTTTCCCCTGGCAGAGCCAGGAGCCGAGGACTGTGTTGCCGCGGGCGGGTTCTGTAAGCAGCGCCTCGCCCTTGGCCATGCATTCCTTCGCGTGGTCGGAATCCGGCCATGCGCCGAGCGTCCCGAAAAGCGCCACCCTGGCGTTTTTCACGCCTTCAAGCCATTTTTTTGCGTCTGCGTCGGGCATGCCCCGGTCCACCCAGTAGCCCGCGGCGACAAGGTCGTATCCTTCCGCCGAGGCGGGCGCCTCCTGCACAGGGAAAAGGGAGCAGCCGGGCAGCGCCCCGGCGATGGCTTCGGCGATTTTTTTCGTGTTCCCGGTCCGGGAAGAGTACACAACGAGCGTTTTCATAACTGGTCCTTTGCGGTACCGCATGGGTTGAATGAGGCGCGAAGCGCCATGAAGGCTTCCTTCACCGCGGGGATGACCGCATGGTTTTCCCTCCCCGCGTAGACGGCGAAGGCGACATGCCCGTCCGCGCCGAAAAACTGCACCGAATGGCTTTCAAGGCCCATGAAGGGCATGGACAAAAACGCGATATGGCTGATGGCGGAAGGCATGATATGCCCGCCAAGCGGCGCGTCCCCCATGATGTTGTACCAGCCGCGCCCCATCCTGCCGGCGGGGATGCGGCAGCGAAACTCAATGGTATGGCCGCCGTGCTGCACGATGAAGGTCGCCTTCTCCCACTGGCCGAGGGCCTCCCACACCTGTTCAAAATGCGAACCGCATATGATCCGGCACATTTCAGGGGGAAGGGCTTCGGCCACGGCCATTTCGCCGACGCCAAGCGCCGCCGCCAGCGAGGCGATAACCCACGGTTTTTTCTCCTCAAGCAGGGCGAGGATGTCCCTGCGCAGCCCTGCGGCCGGCGCGCCGGCTCCATGTTCTGCACACGTCATGCGCGTATCCTTTTTTTCAGTGTGGGGCGTGAGGCTGTCACGCCGTTTTTTCCCCGCCGCGCAGCGGCAGGCGCAGCGCGCGCGTGCACGCGAGGCGCATCAGCTCAAGGTCGTGCGTGATGACAAGCACGCACGCGCCCCTCCCGGCGATCTGGCGCAGCGCCTTTGCAATGCGCCGCATGTTGCCGCCGTCAAGGCCGCTCGTCGGCTCGTCAAGGATAAGCACGTCCGGCCTCTTGGCGAACGCGCAGGCGATGACGAGGCGCTGCTTCTCCCCTCCCGAAAGCGACTGGGGATGCCGGTTTGCCAGATGGCCCAGCCCGAACAGCTCCAGAAGCTCCTGTACCCGCGGCTCCAGGCCGCCGCCGGGCGTTTTCCGCCCTCCGTCCAGCCGGTCCGCCAGCGTAAGGCAGACCTCAAGCTCCTGCCGGACCGTTTTCATATGCAGCTGATGGTCGGCGTTCTGCAGAACGATGCCGACCCGCCTCAGCAGATCTTTCGGCGCGGCTTCGGCGCCGTCGATGAAAAACCGCCCGCCCGAGGCCGTATTCAGCCCTGTCATGAGCCGCGCCAGCGTCGTTTTTCCCGTGCCGTTGCCGCCGATGAGCGCCGTCACGCCCGGGCCGAGGAAGGCGCTCGCCTTCTCGAAAAGGGGGGGCTGCCCCTTGTAGGCGAAGCAGACCTCATCCATCCGCAGGCCGCGCTCATCCGCCCTTCGCTCAGGGACAGGGTTTTCAGGCAGGAAGCATCGCTCGTCCTTCACCTGCCAGCCGCGCAGCCCCCTGGCCCGCCGCAGGGCATCGTCGCTAAGCAGGCCGGGATGCCCGCAGGCGCAGATTTCGCCCCTGTCCATGACCAGCACGCGGTCCGCCGCGTCCTTAAGCCAGTACAGGCGGTGATCCACAACCAGAATGGCCATGCCTTTTTCCTTCATGGCCAGAAGCGTCTTTGCCAGTTCGGCGGTGGATTCCGGATCGAGGTTGGCCGTGGGCTCGTCAAGCACAAGGGCGCGCGGCTCCTGTGACAGGATGGAGGCCAGGCCCACCTTTTGCTTCTGCCCTTCCGAGAGCTCATGGATGGACTGCCCGAGGATGTGGGAAATCCCGAAGCGCGCGGCGGCCCGGTTGACCTTCTCGCGGGTGACTTCCGCCGCCTGCCCCTGCCATTCGTGGGCGAAGGCCAGCTCGTCCGCGACGTCCAGGGCAAAGAACTGCTGCTCCGGGTCCTGAAAAAGCGTGCCGATGCGGCGGGACATGTCTTTCAGCGGGATGCGCAGGCTGTCCTGCCCGTCTATCATGACGCGCCCTTCCAGCCTTCCCCCGAACCAGCCGGGGCACAGGCCGTTTGCGAGGCGCATCAGCGTGCTTTTGCCGCATCCGCTCTCCCCCGTCACCAGCACCAGCTCGCCCGGCCCGGCCGAGAAGGTCAGTCCGCGCACGGCCGGCCTGTCTGCGAAGGGATACGTATACGTCACATGCTCAAAGCGGATCATCGCGGCTCCTAGCGCATGGCGCGCGCGGACAGGGTTCCCCATTTCAGGTGGCAGTACGCCGCGAGCAGCGCGACGGCGAGCGCCCCCAGCACCAGCAGGGTATCGTTCCGCGTCCAGGGCCTGCCGCACATCGGGACGAACCGGCTCTTCGCCTCCAGCCCTTTCAGCTCCGCCGCCATGCCGAGTTCTTCGGAGGTGCGCAGGGAGCGGAAGAGAAGCGGCGTGAACATCAGGCGGAGCAGCATGAGCGGGTGGCGGAGCATTTCGCCGAAGCACAGCCGGTAGCCGCGGATTTTCAGGGTTTCCGCCACCTGCCTGATGTCGTTCATGAAGGTCGGGATGAAGCGGATCATGACGGCGGCGGGGATATAGATGCAGAAGGGCAGCTTCAGGTTTTTCAGCGCGGAGAGCATCTCCTGTATGCGGCAGGTCAGCGCCAGCGGCAGCACGACGTTCATCATCACGGCGCCGCGCAGAAACGGCACGGCAAGCCCGCGTGGCTGGAACGGCATGGCCGGGGACAGCAGGGAGATCGCCCACGTGCACAGGCTTGCGAGCCCCGCCATCAGGGCCATCACCGCGTACGCCAGCGCGATTGCCCGGCCGCGGCGCGCAGACAGCGCGTAGGCGAGCGACCCGGCGAAAAGGACCAGCTGCCCCTCCGGCGAGGCGATGCCGATTGTCACAAGCGAGGCCAGCACGCTTACCGCCATGCGGGCGCGCACGTCCAGCGCGTTTTTTCGCGCGGCGGCGCTTGCGGCGGCAACGCCCGCCTGTTTGTCACTGACGGATAATGCCTGCATGGCGCAGCTCCCTGACGGCTTTCACTCCGGTAAAAAGGCCCCCCAGAGACCCCAGATAGCCTATGCCCACAAAGGGGACGACCATGACCAGCATGGCCGGGTTTTCCCGCGTGAACAGCCATGTCACGCCAAGGGAAAGCCCCTTGGACACGATGTCAAACACGGCGGCCCCCAGCACCTTGTTCCAGACGCGCTTCGTCCCGCGCCCGCAAAGCATGGCCAGCTCTCCGGCGAGCCCGGCCGCGAGCATGGGCGGAAGCAGGGTCACGCTTGCCCCCAGAAGCAGCATGCTCACGATACTATTGATGATCGTGAACAGCAGAAGCGTGCCCGGCCTGTCCACCCTGAACAGCATGACCACCAGCAGCATGGTGAAAATGAGGTTTTTCCCCATGAGGCTTACGGGGTTCATGCCTCCGCCCGCCAGCGCGACCAGAAGCGTCGCCACCTTGGACGCGGCGGCGAACACGCCGATGACCACAAGGTCCTGCGCCCGCCAGTCTGAAAAAAAGTGTTTCATGGCTGCCGCCCGGAAAAGATGTGCGCGGGGCGCGGCCCTGCCCTTAAGGAAGGGCCGCCTCCTCCGCCGCGCCGTTTTCAGAACTTATAGACCAGTTTCACGTTGGCGTGCAGGCCGGGTTCGATGATGGCGCTGTTGTACTGATACGTCTTGTCGAGGATATTCAGGACCTCAGCGACCAGCGAGAAGTTCTTTTCCGCGCCGAAATCCAGCCCGAACGACAGGTTGGCGGTGGTGAACCCGCCCAGTTCGTAATCGGACGTGCCCGTCCTGGACGAGTATTTGGTGGCGGACTGGCTGCGCAGGTACGCGTCGGCGAAGACATCCGCCGAATCGTTCAGCGCTTTGGCGTAGCGCACGCCATAGCGGCCGATCAGCCGGGGCGTCGCGGTGTTGTAGGTTTTCCAGCCGCGCCCGTCGTCGTACTGCCGCCGCATCCATGTGCCCGAGACATAGGGGGTGAAGCGCCCCCACGCGGTATCAAAGGCGCGGCTGACGGCCAGTTCCGCGCCAAAGGTCGTGGCGTCGGCCACGTTGATGTAGGTGTGCTCGCCGCTGACAGCCGTCGGCACCGAGGCGATGTAGTCGTCGGCCAGCGAATAGAAGACCGCGGCGTCAATGCTTGTCACGCCGTCGTTCCAGCGCGCCCCGACTTCAAAGTTGTTCGAGGTTTCCGGCCTGAGGCTGGGATTTCCCCAGATGGTGCCGCCGCCCATGGACGTGCCGATGTATTTTTCCGTCAGGTTCGGCACGCGGAAGCCCTGGGCCCAGCTCGCCCGCAGAGCGAGGTTTTCAATGCCCGTCCAGACCAGCCCCACGTTGAACACGGGACGCGATTCCGTATCGTCGCCCGGGCTGACGCCGCCGGAGCGCTCCCCGCCGTACACCGTCATGCCGAGCGGGATGACGGCGCCGCCCATTTTCCTGGCCAGTCCGGCCCGGCCAAGCCGGTATTCATCGCCGCGGGTCAGCTTTGTCTTCACATGCGTCCAGCGCACGCCGTACGTCAGCGCCAGATCCCAGGGGAGCTGGGTTTCCATGGAGGCGAAAAGGGAGTGGTTGAGCTGGGTTCCGTCATAGTATCTGGTCGTGACGTACTCCCCGACCATCCCCATGACCGGCGAAACAAAGGGCAGAAAGATGTCTATGTGCGTGCGGCCGACGGAATCGAGCCTGTCGTCAGTCAGCTCGTATCCGGCGACAAGGAAATTGTCCGCGCCAAGCTGCCAGTCCGTCTGGAGGGAAAGCCCCCTGCTGCGGATGAAATTGTCCGCGTAGTTGTCCATGGCGACGTGGCCGTCGCCGCGCATGGTGACGGGCGTGCCGCTGTACGAATACCGTTCTCCCGCCGGAACGCCCGTCTTCACGTAGTTTTGCATGTCCTTTTCCGTCTTCTGATAGTAGACGTCAAAGCGGACGCGGCTCAGATATTCGCTGAGCTCCCTGGCTTCGGCGAACAGATAGTATTTGCGGCGCGACCATTCGGGCACCTTGACGAAGAAGTCGGAGTTCGGGTCGTTCGCGTACGTGACCGCCGTGGAGTTGAACGCCCCCTTGTAATACTCCGCGCCGCCGCCCAGCGTGAAGGCGTCGGAAAAGTCGTAGCTTAAAAACGCGCTGACGTCGGTCTGGCGGAAGTTCGTGTTGTCAAGCCGGCCGTCGGGGGTGCGGACGTCGCCCTGATCGGAATGGGAGCCCGACAGGCGGTATTTGAAGCCGTTAAGCCCGCCGGCCACGGACAGCCCTTCGGAAAAGCCTCTGGACGCGCCGCTGAAGCCGGCGAAGACCTCGCCTTCGATGGGCTTGCCGCCGCCTTTTCTGGTGATGATGTTGACCACGCCGCCGATGGCGTCCGACCCGTACAGCACCGAAGCGGGCCCCTTGATCACTTCCACGCGCTCGATGCGGGAGGCGTCAATAAGGATGGGCGAGCCGGACATGGACTTGTGTTCCGATATTTTCTGCCCGTCGATGAGCACCAGGGTGCGGAACGGGTCCTCGCCGCGGATGGAAATCCGCTTCAGCCCCTGCGAGCCGTCGTTCTGTATCTGCACGCCGGGGACATCCTGAAGCAGTTCGCCCACTGTGCGCGCGCCGGACTTTCGGACGTCCCCGGCGCTCATCACGGTCACGCTCATGGGGACCTGCTGCAGTTCTTTCTCGATGCGGGTCGCCGTCACATAGACATCGCCCGCCGTGACGGTTTCCGCCGCATGGGCGCGCCACGGCGCCGGCAGCAGCGCGCACGCCAGCAGGATCGCCGGCAGGCTGGTCAGGGGTTTTCTCCTCATTGCTGGTCTTCCTCCTCTTGCTGTCGCGTCCCCCGACGCGCATGAAGCAACATACCGCGGCCGCGCGGCAGGGGCCCGCGGCCGTTGTCCTTACCTGTCTCTGGCGCTTTTCAGCGTCTGTTTCAAAAAATCCTGAAGGAGCTGGGAAAGATTGACCTGCCAGAACTGGCCGGCCAGGGTAAGCACCATGACGCCGCCGCGCATTTCAATCACGCCCGCCCTGCCCCACTGCTCCAGCAGCGGCGAAAGCGCGTCCTGCACGGCGACATTGTAGGTTTCCTCCAGCTTCGCGAAATCCACCCACCCCTGCTCCATGGCCTCCGCGACCGCACGGTAGAAAGCGAAAAAGGGGTGCGGGGCGTTGAGCATTGCCACCGGCTTGACGCCGGCATGGACGCTGTCCATCCACTGCCTGTAGTCATGCTGGTTGATGTAAAACCAGCCCGCCAGGCTGCCGCCGGCCCCCGGCCCGAACGCGAGGCAGTTGGCGCGTCCCTTGACCTTCAGATTGTAGAGGTTGCGCTCCCGCGACGTGCGCGCCCAGTGCGTCAGGGAAAGGCGGCGGTAAAAACGGCTTTGCAGGCGCTCCACCCCCGCGGCGAACATCGCCGCCTGCGCGGGGATGTCTGCGGAGGGGGGGAGCCGCCCTTCCCGTATCGCGCGGCCGAGCGGCGTCTGCCCGTACACGTTGAGCTGATAGCAGTCCATGCCGTCCAGATTGAGCGCGCACGCCGTATCGATGTCGTCCAGCCACACCGCCATGTCCTGCATGGGAAAACCGAAAATCAGATCCACAATGACCGCGGCCTGCCCGTAGCTCATCAGCCGCTCGATGCCGCGCATAAGCTCTTCGCGCGCCGCCCGGCGGCCCATGGCCTGGCGGACTTTCGTATTGAAGGACTGCACGCCAAGGGAAAAGCGGTTCGCGCCGCCCGCGAGGCAGGCTTCCATCTTGCGCGGATCAAAATTGTACAGGCGGCCCTCCACCGTGATTTCGCAGTCGTTGGCCAGCGGCAGGCGGGAACGCGCCGCTTTGAGCAGGCGCTCAAGATCCTCCGCTTCCAGCGCCGTCGGGGTGCCGCCGCCGAAATAGAGGGCGTGGACAGGCCCCGATTCCTGCGCCGCCCGCCCTTCCCAGAGGCCCAGCTCCCGGATGAGGGCGTCGGTATAGCGCGCGCTTTCCTCCCTGCGGTAGGCCTGGTTGTAAAACCCGCAGTACAGGCAGCGGGTCTCGCAAAACGGCACATGGACGTACGCGACGCTTTCCCCCGCGCGGGGCATGTCCAGCAGCGGCGACAGGTTCCGGGCAATGGCCTCAGGCGCGATTTGCCTGCCCCCGACGCCGGGATGCACGGCAATTTTCCCGTCAAAGGCAGCGGCAAGGGGGTCAACGCCTTCTCTGGCGTAATACCTCTCGACGCTCCAGGCCTCCGGCTCGCAGACGGCATGCTTCATCATGCCGTTCAGGTCGCTTTTGTACTCCATCACGTTCTGCCTGCTGGCTTTCATGGCCGTTGTCATGCAGACCTCACAGAATTTGATTTTACGTAAAAAGTTTTGTTAATAAAACTTACACCCCGCAACGTATAGAAATTGAAAATCATTGTCAATCCCTTTCTGCGCTGCCGGAAACGTTTCCCCTGTCCCGCCGCCACTGCGGCACACCTGCCAGAAAAAAATTCATATTATACATAGTGTTATAGAAATCACTGTGAGCTTGCGACCGGCGGAAGCGCAGAAAAAGCCCTGCGCCCCCCGGCCTCCCGCGCCCCTTTGAGCCCCCGCATTCCCCCTCTCACCCCCGGGCATGCTGCCGCGCCCCCTATGCCCCCGCTTCCGCCATCCCCGCCCCGCCTGCGGCCCCCTGCCTCACCAGCGCCCACATGCGGACGATTTTCAGCCCTGCGATATGTCCGACCCCTCGTGACCCCGCCCGCTCTTCCTCCCTCACCGCCTGCCCCCCCCTGCTCCCCCTTCCCCCTGCCCGCGGCCCTTTTCCAGAGCCCCCCGCCTCCCCCGCCTGCAAAAAAAGCCCCGCCATCCATGCGGACGGCGGGTTTCTTTTCGCGGGCGGGGCGGCGGCTCCGGGCGGGAGAGCGGCGCAAATGCGGGGGCTTTATTTATCCTGGTTACGCTTGAGCTTGCGCCACAGGGTCATTCGCGTAATGCCCAGGATGCGCGCGGCCTGCGAGTAATTTCCATGCGTCTGCTGAAGCACCCGGTTGATTTCATCCAGTTCTGACACGGGACTGCCCTGTTCGGCCGTCCGGCCGGCGAATCCGGGGGCGGGAGCGGACAGGTCCTGTTCGTCCAGCAGGATCGTCCTGACGGCGTTTTCGTCGATATGGAGCGTGTTGCCAAAGACGGCAAAAAGCCGTTCGGCGATATTTGTCAGTTCCCGGACGTTGCCCGGCCAGGGATGTGCGAGAAGCAGCTCCATCGCGCTGCGGTCCATATGGATTTTTTTCCCGGTGGCGGTCTGATGCTTTTTGAGTTCGTTCGCAAACAGCAGGCGGATATCTTCAGGGCGGCTGCTCAGCGGGGGAAGCTGCAGCCGGAGGACGTTGAGGCGGTAGTACAAATCCTCGCGGAATTTCCCGCTGCGGACGTTTTCGGCAAGATTGCGGTTTGTCGCCGCAAAAATGCGCACATCGACGGGGGTGACGCGGTCGCCGCCTATCCGCATGATGCAGTGCTCCTGCACGGCCCGCAGAATTTTCCCCTGGATCTGCAGGGGCATTTCACCGATTTCATCCAGGAAAAGGGTGCCGCCGTGGGCCAGCTCGAACAATCCCGGCTTGCCTTTGGAGCGGGCGCCGGTGAAGGCGCCGTGCTCATAGCCAAAAAGTTCGCTTTCCAGAAGCTCCGTGGGCAGCGCGGCGCAGTTGACGGCCACGAAGGGGCCATGACTGCGGCGGCTGAAATTGTGGATGCTCTGGGCAAACAGTTCCTTGCCGGTTCCGCTCGCCCCCAGAATCAGCACGGAGGAATCCGTGACGGCGAATTGCTTTGCCAGCGCAATGGCCCGCAGGATGGCTTTGCTTGTCCCGATGATATCGTCAAAGGTATGCGGCGCGACGTATCCCTGCTCGATGATCTTGCGCCGGACAGAGGCCTCGGCCATTTGAATCTGGGTTGCGTCCTGAAATGAAATAAGGCCGCCGATGATTTTTTCCCCGGACTTGACCGGCATCTTGTTGCAGACAAAGAAATTGTTGCCCAGGGAAACGGGGATGTTGCCGTCCTTCTTGCCGGTTTCCCAGATGCGCTCCATCGAGAATTCCGGGCACAGCTGCTCAACCGGGGACTTTAAGAGCTGGTTGTCCGCCGTGTTGAGAAGGCGCTGCGCCGCGGGATTCACCATTGTGATGGTCGAGTCGGGCTGCGTTATGATGAGCCCGTCGTGCGAATTGACGAAGATTGATTTCAGCAGTTCGTTTTGCTGCCGCTGCTGAAGGATGACCGAAGCGAGCTGGCGCGCCTGCTCAATGGCGGTCAGGATGCATTCCTCGTCGGCGCCGATGGCGAAAACAGGAACCCCGCAGCTTTCGTAATCCTTTCTGCCGAGGGCGCTGTACCCGCCCACGACGGCCGTGCATCCGTCTGCCTTGGCCCGCTCGATGCAGGCGTCCGCGCTTTCGTTCCACCCGATCGTGTACGCATGGACCGTCATGCCGAGAATGGCCGCCAGCAGTTTTGAGCCGGAACATATCCTGGGCGAGCCGATCACCCCGATGACCCGGCTGTGGCGCTGGGCCCTTTGCAGGGCGTCAACCAGATTGACCCCGGTTTCAGGAAGCTCGACAACGGGCAGGGGGAGCCGCTTGGCGAGCATGGAAGCGCGCTGCCCGCGTGCAATAAGGACAAGAGGCTCGTTGTACGACAATTCCTCAAACGGTATGTCATTGCCATAAGGGCCGTTGTCGCAGCGGATCACCGCGACATCGTCGAACCCGGGCCGGCTGAGAATGTTGTAACAGTTGATGAGGATTGACTGGTTTTTCGTCACGATGGCAATGTTTGGCATTCCGTCGGATATCCTTAAAATGTGTGGATGATAGCGCAAAAACGTTTCTTTTTTTGTAACAAAGTTACACTTTCGATACAAGCGAGCCGCGTCCATTTTAAAAAAATAATTATTTCACATCGCTGTATCCGAGGCTAAACTGGCATAAAAATTGCTTTTTATAATTGAACGTCCATATCGAAATTCTCCCCGCTGGCCTGGTTTTTCCGGCCGGAGCGGGGGAATCCCGGCTGAAATTTTTCCGGATTGGATGTTGAAACAGTACGCAGCGTCTGCTGGTTGTGTATCTTTTAACATTGGAGAACGCTATGAAGAAGGTTCTGCTTTCATTGGTTGCCCTGGGCCTTTTGTCCGGGGCTGGTGTGATTGACGCCAAGGCTGCCGACAACTGGCCGGCCAAGGAAATCCGCATGTATGTCGGCTTCACGGCAGGCGGAGCCGTCGACCTCATGGCCAGAAGCGTGCAGGCCAAGCTTTCGGAAAAGCTCGGCGTTCCGGTGATTGTCGAAAACTATCCCGGCGGCAAGGGGCGCATTGTCCACAATAAATTCCTGACCGCGGACCGGGAAGGCTATACCATTTTCATTCAGTCCCAGGCCAACCTGACCCTGACCATGGCGACGGACGAAAACAAATACAAGCTCGAAGACATCGCCTTCATCAACGCCAACTGGATTGACCCCAATATCGTTGTCGCCCGCAAGGCGCTGGGCTGGAAGAGCTTTGCCGACATGGTCGAGGCCGCCCGCAAGGAACCCGGCAAGTACTCCATCGGCTATGCCGCTGCGGCATCCTTCCTCTGCGAAATCATGGAGAAGGAAAACATCCCCCTCAAGTATATCCCTTACAGCAACGGCAACGAAGCGCGCATGGCTCTGATGGGCAACCATATTGACATGTCCGCCGGCGGCGCCGACGGCTTCCTTCCCGTCCGTGACATTTCCGACGCCCTGTGCACCTTCTGGACAGAGCCGAACCAGCTGTATCCCGAAGGCAATCTTGTGGCGGATGTCAACGCCAAACTGGGCATGAAGCTTCCGGTCAACGCCGTTATCCGCTTCTTTGCGGTGCACAACGACGTCAGGAAGAACTATCCGGAACGCTTCGCCAAACTGGTCAAGGCGTTTAAGGACGTTTCCGACGATCCGGAATTCCAGGCCTTCTGCGACAAGACCCGCATCGGCCGCTCGTGGTACGGGCCGGACCAGACCTTCGAAAAGGTCAAGGTTGACGTGGATTACTGGCTGCCCATCATCAAAGAATCGCTGAAGAAGGCAAAGAAGTAAGTCAGGCGCGCGGATGCGGCATCGCTGTGAGAGGCATCCGCGCATCTGTTTTTGCAACTGACGTTAAGGAGTATACTCATGCGTATCGCCTTGGGAAAGCAGCAGATTGATATTGAAACGCTGCCTGTGGTGTTTGTGTGGGTGACCGCGATCTGGAGCTTGATATACTGGCAGTCGGTTCTCATGCTGCCCGAAGGCGAGGAATCTGCGTTTTTTGTTGGCCCGCTGTCGTGGGTGCTCGTCGGGCTTGCCGTTCTGGTTACATGGAGCTGCACGCGCAGGCTAACCGCTGAAGAAGCCGCGCAGAAACCTGCTCAGGTGAAGATTTCACGCCCGACCCGCAATAAGTGGCTCCTGATTGCCGGGCTTCTTGTTTTTACAGCCGTTTTTCCCTACCTGGGAGCGATTCCGGGGGGGATTTTATTCACGCTTCTCCTCTCTTTCGCGCTTGGCACGCGCAAATGGTATGAGCTCCTTTTGCTTGGCGTTTTTGTTGCGGCATTTTCCTGGGGCGTTTACGTCAAGGTTCTGATGGTTCCCCTCCCGCTCTGGCCGGCTGGATTCTGACATCCGTCCGGGCTGCCGCGCCCGCCCGCAGGCTTCCCGCCTGTGGCTGGCATGGCGGCAATACAAGGATATTCCTGAAGCCGTCCTCCGAATAACGCTATCTACTCCATGCCTTAGTTAGGGAGGCTTGCCGTGTTTGAAGATCTCAACTTTCTCCTGTCGGGCGTTTCGCTTCTTCTGCATTGGGATGTTATCCTGATTGCGCTGGGGGGTCTGCTGTTTGGCCTGGTGGCAGGCGTCATCCCCGGGGTCAGCGCGGCCCTCGGCATTGCGGTGCTGCTGCCTTTCACGTTCAAGATGACGCCCATCCTCGCGCTGGTGCTGCTGACGTCTGTGTATGCGGGCGGGCTTACAGGCGGGGGAATTCTTGCCATCCTGCTCAATACCCCCGGCGCGCCGGCCGCTGTCGCGACAACGTTTGACGGATACCCGATGGCCCAGAAAGGTCAGGTGAACGAAGCGCTTGGCATACAGGTTTTTTCGTCGATGACCGGGGGGTTCCTGTCCCTTATCGCCGTCATCGTCCTCATCCGGCCCATGAGCCGCTTTGCCCTGATGTTTGGCCCGTCGGAAATGATGATGCTGGTTGTGCTGGTTTTTGTGGTCATCAGCACGCTCTGCGGCGAGGCGTTCCTGCGTTCCATTTTCGCCGGCGTGCTGGGCCTGCTTATTTCCACGCTGGGCGAAAGCGGCGTTACAAGCATGGAACGCGGCACGTTCGGCATTGACGCGATGGCCGAGGGCATTCCGAACCTGCTGTGCATCGTCGGGCTGTTCGCCGTTCCTGAGCTGATCGAACTGAGCCAGAAGCAAAGCGTTATTTCCAACATGTACCAGATGAGTACGTCGTCGGAAGGGATCAAAAAACTCCTTTCGGGCATCAGGATCGTTGCGCAGCATAAGCTCACCATGCTGCGGAGCGCCGTCATCGGCCTTGTGATCGGGCTGCTGCCGGCGGCCGGCTCCGCGATGGCGTCCCTGTTGTCCTACGCGACCGCAAAGCGCAATTCGAAACATCCCGAAACATTTGGCACAGGCGAGCCCGCGGGCCTTGTCGCGGCCGAAACCGCCAACAACGCCTCCGAAGGCGGCGCCTTGGCCTGCCTGCTGAGCCTGGGCATCCCCGGAAGCGGCTCCACGGCCGTCCTGCTTGGCGGCTTTTTCCTGCACGGGCTGACGCCGGGCCCCAATCTGCTGCGCAACTCTCCGGATCTGGTGTACGCCATTCTCGCGGGCGACGCCTTCGGCATGTTTCCCATGGCCATTCTCGCCCTGATGGTGGCCTTCTATACTGCCAAGCTTATCCGCCATACTGGTCCCGGCGCTGCTCATGGTCATCTCGCTGAGCGCGTTCAGCTACCGGAATATCTTTTTCGATGTGTTCCTGCTCATGTCATGCGGCATCCTGGGCTGGATCCTGCGCAAACTGCAGTTCTCGCAGGTCAACTTCATGATCGGGGCGCTCCTCGGCCGCGGCATTGAAGAAGAACTGTGGCGCAGCATACAGCTTTTCGGGGACAACCCCAGCGCGTTCTTCCTCCGCCCGCTGACGGGGACGCTGACTGTCATCACCCTGTTCTTCATCGGGCTTCAGATCCGCCAAACCTTCCGTAAACCTAAGAAGCAACTGTCATGACGCACATGAACCTGACCAAGAAACTTTTGTCCGCCCATTTGGCCGGCCGGGAACGTACGCTCCCGCCTCCTGGTGAAAAGATCTACATCAAACCCGATCAGACGCTGCTGCAGGACAGCACCGGCACAACCGCGTGCCTGCAGTTCGAGGCTCTGGGCGTAAGCCGGGTCCGGACGGCCAGCTCTGTGATATACGTCGATCACAATATCCAGCAAACGGATTTCCGCAACGGGGACGACCACCGCTACCTCCAGTCGCTGAGCGCAAAAATCGGGGCGGTCTTTTCACCCCCCGGAACCGGCATCTGCCATCAGCTCCATCTGGAAAACTTTGCCAAGCCGGGGACGCTGCTGCTTGGTTCCGACAGCCACACCCCGACATCGTCCGGCATAGGGGCGCTGGCCATAGGCGCGGGAGGCACGTCCGTAGCCATGGCCATGGCCGGCATTGACTTTCCCCTGAACATGCCGAAGGTGGTCAATATTTACCTCACCGGGCGGCTGAACGGGTTTGCGACCGCGAAAGACGTTGCCTTGTTTTTGCTGCGCAAATTCCGCGTTAAAGGCGGCCTTGGCAAGATTTTCGAATATTCCGGCCCCGGGGTGGAAACCCTTTCCGTGCACGAGCGCGCCTGCATCGCCAACATGGGCACTGAAATGGGATTGACGTCGTCCGTATTTCCCAGCGACGAGGTGACGAGGCGTTTTCTGGGCATCATGGGGCGTCCGGATGACTGGACGCCGCAGTATGCCGATGAGGGCGCGGATTACGACGACCAGATGGAGCTGGATCTGAGCAGCGTCACGCCGCTTGCGGCGTGCCCGCATTTGCCTGACAATGTTGTTGAAGTCGCCGAGCTGGACGGCCTTGAGGTCAACCAGGTCATCGTCGGCTCCTGCACCAACTCGTCGTATGCTGACCTCCATGCCGTTGCGGAACTGCTGCAGGGCAAACACCGTGCGCCGGACTGCGAATTTCTGCTTTCTCCCGGTTCGGCGCAGGTGCTGATGATGCTCAGCGCCGACGGCTCGCTGAATACCCTGCTTTCGGCGGGCGTACGCCTTCTGGAGTGCAGCTGCGGCCCGTGCCTCGGGCTTTGCGGCGCGCCGTCCACCAATGGCGTTTCCGCGCGGACATCCAATCGCAATTTTGAAGGCCGGAGCGGCACGCAAAGCGGAAAGGTATACCTTGTCAGCCCCAATACGGCGGCAATGGTCAGCCTGCACGGCAAATTCACTGACCCGGCCGGCTGGGGCAAAGCGCCTGAAAGGGTGGCGTTTCCCGCCAATGTCCCCTCAATCCGGCATTTGTTCGTCATGCCGCCGGCTTCCGGCGAGGATATTCAGGTGCAGCGCGGCCCCAACATCGTCCCCATCGCGGACACGGCGCCTGTCCCGCCGCTTCTGGAAGGCACGGTGGTCATCCGCGTTGGCGACCAGATCACCACAGATGACATTATTCCGGCCAGCTCGCATATCAACGGACTGCGCTCCAACCTGCCAAAGCTGTCTGAATATACGTTCTCCCGCATGGATCCGGATTTTGTCCGGCGGGCTAAAGCGGCAAAATTCGGGGTCATCGTCGGCGGGGAGAACTACGGGCAGGGGTCGAGCCGCGAACAGGCCGCGCTCTGTCCGCGATTCCTTGGCGTGTATGCCGTAATCGCCAAGTCTTTCGCGCGTATTCACCGCGACAATCTTATCAATGCCGGGATACTGCCGCTGATGTTTGCTTCAGGCGCGGAGGGCTGGGATGTCCTGCCTGAAGGGGCGGCCGTATCCATACCCGTTGACGCCATTGAACCCGGCGGCACCGTCACGGCTGTTTCGGGCGGCGTCTCTGTTGCGTTGAAAAACGACCTGACCGCGGAAGAGCTTGCCTGCATCAGGCATGGCGGCCTGCTGGCGCAGCTTCGCAAGAAATACGCCGGCTGATGTTCAGCGCCCGCCGCGGCCGGGCACAGCAAATCAAAGGCCGCGTCCCCTGACTATGAAATGCAGACGGCGGGGTACATGACCCCGCCGTCTGCATTTCCCTTCTGTGCGCCGTGCCGACGCCCTGCCCTTTTCAGCCCGAAAGCTATGCCGGGTACGCCATGCGGCCCGCGTCGGCGCGGGCCGCATGGTGATCGTCAGAAAACGGGAGGGAAGGACCTGACGGTTCCTCCCGGAGGTGTGGGCGCTGCTGACTTTTATGCAAAAATTACATACAAATGGAGCGCGACCCCTCCCGGAGGCCGGCGCTACGCTGCCGCGCCGGGGGCTTTGATGTTGATATGATGCCCGCTGTACACGCCGCTGATCGTCGCGACCTCTTCCTTTGCAAGCGCAAGCAGATCTGGGAAGCTGATGCCGGTGTCAAATCCCATCTCGTGCAGCATGAACACCAGGTCTTCTGTCGCCGTGTTGCCGGACGCGCCGGGAGCGAAGGGGCATCCGCCGAGTCCTCCCAGCGTGGTCTGCACGCTGTCGATGCCGCTTTCGATGGCGGCCAGCGTACAGGCCATGCCCATGTTGCGGGTGTCATGGATATGGACCTGGAACTGGCAGTCCGGAAACTGCCTGCGCACAGCGTCAACGACAGTCCGCACCTGCGCGGGATTGGCGACGCCGATGGTGTCGCACAGCGTGAACTCGGTTATGCCCAGGGCATGCCCCCGCTCAATGAAGTCCAGAAGGGACTGCAGGGAGGGTTTGCCTTCAAACGGGCAGCCGAAGGCCGTGGCGATATCGACCGAGATGTCAAGATCCGGCAGCGTTTCGCGCATCTTCGCCAGTTCGGCAAACGACTCGTCGTGCGTGCGGCGGATATTGGCCTGGTTGTGGCTTGCGCTTAACGAGATGACGTTGGCGACTTTTTTCATGCCGAGTTCTGCCGCCCGCTGCGCTCCGCGCAAATTGGGCACGAGGGCGAGCAAATCCAGATCAGGATGGCGTTCCAGGCTTTTCACCGTGACGTCCGCGGCATCCTGCATCTGCGGAATTGCCTTGGGGCTGACAAATGAGGTGATCTGCATGTGCCGCACCCCGGCGGCCGCAAGCCCGTCAATGAAGTGGAGCTTTTGCTCAGTGGGCAGATAGGAGCAGAGGTTTTGAAAACCGTCGCGCGGCCCTACTTCCACGATATTGATGTGTCGGCTCATACCGTTGCCTCACGCGTTACAGGATTTTTTCTTCTGCGAGCTTATCAACGGCGGCGGCATCCAGGCCCAGCAGTTCGCCGAGGACTTCCTTGTTGTGCTGGCCAAGCAGGGGCGCCGGGGCAAAATGGTCGATTTTGTGGTTGGTCAGCTTGATCTGGTTGCCGGTAATCTTGAATTTGCCGGCCTTGGGATGCTCGATTTCCACAAACATTTCGCGGGCTTCTGCGATATGGGGGTCTCTTGCCACGCGGTCGATCGTATTGATGGGCGCGGCGGGCACGCCGGCTTTGAGCAGGATGTCAACGGCGCCGTCGATGGTTTTGTCTTTCAGCCAGTCTTCAATGAACGGCTTTAATTCGGCGTGATTGATCACGCGCAGGTTGTTGTCGGCGAAATGGGGGTTGGTGAGCAGATCCTGCCTGCCCATCACATCGCACAAAATGGTGAACAGCTTCTGGTTGCCCGCGCCGATGACCAGCATCCCGTCCGACGCCTGGAACGAATCGTAGGGGTAAATGGCTTCGTAGCGGTTGCCGATGCGCTGCGGCGTTTTGCCGGAGACGAGGAAAAGGGTATTGATGATTTCCAGCGAGGAAACCATGCTGTCCACGAGCGACACGTCAACCTTTTCGCCCTGCCCCGTCTTAAGTCTGTTTATATATGCGGCAAGGATGCCGACGCAGCAGCTGATCCCGCCCATGACGTCGGATATGGCCGTGCCGGTGCGCGTGGGCTGTCCGCCGGGCCATCCGGTGGTGCTCATCAGGCCGCTCATGGCCTGGCCGATAATGTCATAGCCGGGGCGCTGGCTGTAGGGGCCGTAGTGGCCGAAGCCGGAAACCGCGCCATAAATCAGGGCGGGGTTGATCTTCTTCAAATCCTCATATCCCAATCCCAGCTTGTCCATGACGCCGGGGCGGTAGTTTTCAACAAGGATGTCGGATTTGGCCACGAGCTTGCGGAAGATTTCCTTCCCCTTTTCACTTTTGAGGTTGAGGGTGATTCCGCGCTTGTTCCGGTTAAGGTTCATAAAATATGCGCTTTCCCCGTTGATGACGGGGAAGTTGATGCGCGCGTCGTCGCCTTTTCCGGGGACTTCCACTTTAATAACGTCTGCGCCCATATCTGCCAGCAGCATCCCGCAATAAGGTCCCGCCAGCACACGGGAAAGATCCAAAACTCTCACACCGTCAAGAAGCCCTTTACTGGACATGTTTGTAACCTCCATAAAATAATGAACTGAACCGGCGTTTACTCGCTCTGGGCGCCGGGCGATGGTATCCAGTGCAACTTCGGCATGCAAAGAACATACCAGATTGATTCGCCATGCCGGTGCGGAAACAGGGGCGGTTACGCTTACAGACACGTGTTAATTCAAGCGGATTGAGCAGAACTGACGCAGAAGAGAGCGGACATGAGCCGGTTCTTGTTACGCAAACCGTTGCATACTTTTTTATAATGTAACAGCACATGCGGCGTCAGAATCATTTTTCAGCGTCATTCAACAGATTATCTTTAATGGAACAATTTTTGCTTATTCCTGGAAAACCATAACAAGGTCAATGCGTGCAAGGGGAACTGATATGGGCATGACGATGTCTGAAAAAATACTTGCCAGGGCTTCGGGGGGCAAAGCGGCCAAAGCCGGCGAGATCGTCTGGGTGAATGTGGACGTGGCCATGATGGACGACATCCTTGGGCCGCGCGTCTCCATTGCGGACGGCCTGAACACGCTTAAAGCGCCCGTGTGGGATCCGGATCGCGTGGTGATCATTTCAGACCACTATACGCCGCCCGCGTCCGTGGCGCAGGCTGAAATCGTCAGGTTTACCCGTGACTGGGCAAATGAACACGGGATAAGGAACTACTACGAATTTCGCGGGCCATGCCACCAGCTTATGGCGGAAAACGGGCATGTCCGCCCATGGAACATTGTCTTGGGGACAGATTCGCACACGTGCATGGGCGGGGCGCTGGGGGCCTTTGCCACAGGCATCGGCTCGACCGAAATGCTCGGCGTGCTGGTCAGCGGCAAAATATGGCTCAAGGTCCCGGAAACCATCCGTGCCGTCTGGCAGGGAAAGCTTGCCGACGGCATCATGGCAAAAGATATGTCCCTCGCCACCATCGGGCGCATCGGGCATGCCGGCGCCACGTACATGGCTGTGGAATTCGTCGGCGATACGATCCGCAGCCTGCCCGTTGACCAGCGCATGGCGATCACCAACATGGCGGTGGAAATGGGCGCCAAGGTCGGCATGATGGAAACCGACGATGCCTGCCGCGAATATTTGAAGCAGCATGGCGTGGATGGTGATTTTGAACCGCTGTCCAGCGACGACGACGCGGTATTCCGCCGTGTTGAAACGTTTGACGCATCCGCCCTGGAGCCCATGGTTGCCTGCCCGCACGCCGTGGACAATGTGCGCCCTGTAAAGGAAGCTTCCGACGTGCCCATCCATCAGGCGTATCTCGGATCGTGCACGGGCGGCCGGTACAGCGACCTTACGGCGGCGGCCCGCATCCTGCGCGGGCGCAAGATCGCCAGGGGGCTGCGCATGCTGGTTTCACCCGCTTCCGACAGCATCTGGCGGAAGGCCGCCGCCGACGGCACGCTGCTCGCGCTGGCCCAGGCCGGCGCGACGGTGCTTGCTCCCACCTGCGGCGTCTGCGTCGGGCTCCACTCGGGCATCATCGCGGGGGGCGAAAACTGCGTTTCGTCCAGCAACCGCAATTTCATCGGCCGCATGGGCAGCAGGGATGCGGGCATATACCTGGCCTCCCCGATGACTGTGGCGGCTTCAGCGCTCACCGGACGGCTGACTTCGCCGCTTGAATTCCTATAAGTGTTGGGGGGATACGCATGGAAACAATCTATTCCGGCCGCGCGTGGATTTTTGGGGACAACATCAATACCGATATCATTTCTCCGCCTCAATACATGGAGCTGTCCATCGAGAAGGCCGCCCCCTACTGCATGCAGGCTGTACGGCCCGAATTCGCCTCCGGCGTGAAGCCCGGCGACATCCTTGTGGCGGGCAGCAACCTCGGGTCCGGTTCCAGCCGCGAGACATCCCCGCTGACGCTGCGCCAGCTCGGCATCAAAATAGTGATTGCCCGTTCCTTTGCCCGCATTTTCTACCGCAACTGCATCAATGTCGGGCTGCTTGCACTCCGCTGCGCCGAGGCGAACGCCATCAACGACGGGGAAATGCTCGCGGTTTCCCCGACGGGGGGGTACGTGGAAAGCCGCGACAGGCAGATCCGCTGGACATGCGATCCTCTGCCGCAGAATTTGTGCGAATTGGCGGATGCTGGTGGGCTGCTGCCTTACCTGATTAAAAAACAACAATCCGGGCAATCAAACGCCCCTCGATAAGGAGATGCTGATGTTTCATCCAGAGATGACTGCGATTCGCTGCGCCGTGATACGCGGCGGGACCAGCAAGGGTGTCTTCATCATGGAAAACGACCTGCCCGCTGACCCCGAACAGCGGAGCAAGGTCATACTGGCCATCTACGGCAGCCCTGACCTCCGCCAGATTGACGGCCTGGGAGGCGCGGACGTGCTGACCAGCAAACTTGCCATCATCGGTCCGTCAACCCGCCCGGATGCTGATGTGGACTATACGTTCGGTCAGGTAAGCATGACCGCCCCGTTTGTGGATTTCGGCGGCAACTGCGGCAACATTTCGTCGGCTGTCGGCCCCTTTGCCATTGACGAGGGGCTTGTGCGCCCCGTGGAGCCAGTGACCACCGTGCGCATCCATCTGACCAACAGCGGCAACATTCTTGTGGCCGAAGTTCCGGTCAAGGACGGCAAGGCCAGGGTCTGCGGCGACCTTGCCATCGACGGCTGCCCGGGGACCGGCGCGCAGATCACGCTGAACTGGGCAGACACGGCCGGGGCCTTTACCGGCAAGCTTTTGCCCACCGGCAACCCGCAGGACACCATCCGTGTTGACGGAACGGACTACCCTGTCTCGCTGGTGGACTGCGCCAATCCCCTGGTCTTTATCCGTGCCGAAAGCCTGGGCATGAAAGGCACGGAAACGCCGGGCGAAATCGAAGGCAACACGGCGCTCATGGCCCTGATCGAAAAAATCCGCTCGCGGGCCGCCGTCCTGTTCGGGCTGGTGGACAAGCCGGAGGACGCCGCCGTCAAGTCTCCGTATAATCCTTTCTTCAGCATCATCAGCAAGCCTGCGTCATACCACACCTTTGACGGCAAGGACATCGCCGCCGGGGACGTGGACGTGGTTTCCCGCCTGCTGTTCATGCTCCGCATGCACAAAACCCATCCGGGCACCGGAACGGTATGCCTCGGCGCGGCGGCGCGCATTCCCGGCACCATCGTGTATGAGGCGCTCCGCCAGGAAGCCCACAACCGCGTAAAAATCCATATCGGGCATCCGGCGGGCATCATCCCGGTGGAATCGGCGGCAACGGTTGAAAACGGCGAAATCAAGCTGACCCGCGCCGCCATCTACCGCACCGCCCGCCGCATCATGGACGGGCATGTCTATGTCAGAAATTCGGTACTGGCGCGGTAGGCCCGCGCCGGGTATACGCTCCCTTTAACCCCAAGGAGAATGATATGAAAGTACTGGCACTTAATGGTAGCCATAATAAACAGGGCGTTACCTATCATGCGCTTAAACTGGCGGGCGAGGAGCTGGAAAAAGAAGGCATCGGGATGGACATCATCCATTGCGGCGGCAAGAACTACGCCTCCTGCAATGACTGCCGCTCCTGCCGCCGGGTGAAAGAAGACGGGAACATGGTCGAACGCTGCGTCCATAAAGATATTGTCAACGAAATCCTTGACATGCTGCCGCAGTATGACGGCATGCTGCTGGGTACCAGCGTGCACCTGATGGGCATCCCCGGCGCGTTCAAATGCGTGCTCGACCGCCTGAGCTACTGCTCCAACCACTACCGGACCTGGCGGTTCAAGCCTACCGCCTCCATCACCATCTGCCGCCGCGCCGGCGCCATCTCGGTGTTCCACCAGCTGAACAACTACCTTCTGAGCTCGCACATGCTCGTGGTGGGCAACCAGTACTGGAACATCGGCTTTGGCTGGAAGCCGGAAGAATTTTTGCAGCAGGACAAGGAAGGGGTGCAGACCATGCGCATGCTGGGGATGAACATGGCCTGGGCGCTCAAAATCATCGACGCCACGAAAGACACCATCCGTCCGCCTCAGCACGGCCTGCGCGCGCGTACAAACTTCTGCCGCACGCTGGACTAGCGGCGCTGAAACTCAGGCTGCCCCCCCGCGAATCCGGCCTACGGCAGATTGCGGGCGGCGCAGCCCGCCTTATCCAGTCCGCCGCCGGGGCCGTGCGTCCGGCGGCGGGCGGGCATTTTTTCCTGAACGCTTTCTCGCTGCGCCGCAGCGGATAAGGATGCAGTATGTCCAAGGGTAATGATGCCTCCCTTACGGCACGGCTTACAGCCTTTTGGGAACAGTTCGATGAAAACCGCATTCCCGCGGCCCTCCAGAGGCAGGCCAAGATGCTGCTCGCAGACCTGGCGGGCGTAGGCATAGGCGGTTCGCTCCAGGAGGAAGTCGCCCCCATCCACCACCTTTTTCGCGATATGGGGGGCAGCGCTGAAGCGACGGTCTGGAATTACGGGGAAAAGCTGCCTGTCCATGCGGCGGCGCTGATCAACGCTTCCTTTTCCCATGCGCTGGAAATGGACGACACGCACCGCTTCACGTATTTTCATGTCGGCGCCGTCGTCATTCCCCCGATCCTGGCCCTGGCAGAACGCGATCATGTCCGCGGCAAAAGGCTGATAAAGGCGCTTATCGCCGGATACGAAACCGCCCTGCGCATCGCTTTGTCCGTCATCCCGGAGCACAGGCTGCACGGCTTCCATCCGACAGCGACAGTTGGCGTTTTCGGCTCTGCCGCGGCGTGTTCGGTGATGCTTGGGCTGGATGCGGGGCAGACGGTGCATGCGCTCGGGCTTGCCGGGACACAGTCTTCAGGGCTGTTCCAGTTTCAGTTTGACGGGTGCAGCGCCAAGCGCTTTCATGCCGGAAGGGCCGCGCAGAGCGGCCTCATTGCGGCGCTGCTGGCCCAAAAGGGGTTTTCCGGTTCGCCGGAAATCCTGGAAGGCCGGTACGGCTTCGGCAATGTCATGAGCCCCAGGTTCGAACCGGAAACAATCTTTGATCAGCTGGGTACGAAGTGGCATATCATGGAAATGGGCATCAAGCCCTATTCAGCCTGCCGCTTTTGCCATGCGCCTATCGACGCGGCACGCGCCCTGCGCGCGCACAAAGACTGGGACACCGCGGCCCTGGAAAGCCTGGAACTGGTCTGCAGCCGGCAGCTTTTCGACCAGACAGGCGGGAAATCGCCGGATTCGCCCATGGGGGCGCAGCTGAGCACGCCCAACGCCATTGCGCTGGCACTGCTTGTGGGCTCCAATTCGCCCCAGGCCGTGGAAAGGCATTTCAGGGATCCGGAGATCATGGAAATGACCAGGCAAATCAAGCTGGTTGTTGACGACAATCTTCCCCGCACATCGCGTCACGTCATCCTGAAGGCGCGGTTCAAAACAGGCAGGGAACTGGTTTCAGAGGTGCAGCTCCCCACCGGCGAACCGGAAAACCCCATGACCCCGGAGGCGTTCCGCGACAAATTCAACGGGCTGTGCGCTCCGGTGCTCGCTCCGGAACGGATTGACAGGCTTTGGGAAGCCATCAGCCACATTGACAAGCTGGAGGACGCCGGCGCCCTCGCACCGCTCATGTCGCGCTGAATCAAAAGCCGGAGGGCGCCCTGCCCTCCCGCACGGAAGGCCGCGGCAGGGAACGCGGGGCCATGCCGCAGACGTCCTGCCCCGTTTTGACCGGCATCCGCCGGCTGCTTTTCAAAGCGCCGGCGGATGTTCTTTTGCCTGCCGGCAGCGGGGCCCTTTGGGCGTCATCCTTTCTTATCCGCTTTTGCCGGCCTGGAATTCCGTTTCAGTTTGCGCCACAGCGTGACGCGGCTCAGCCCGAGGATACGGGCGGCCTGCGTGTAATTTCCGTTCGTGGCGGCGAGTACGCGGTGGATTTCCGCGAGATCGTCTTCGGCGGCCGGGACGCTGACCATGGCGGGGGCGCTGACCATGATCTGTTCTTCGGCAAGCAGGCTTTCAATGATCGTTTTGCTGATGGCCCCCTGATTCCCGTACATGGCAACCAGCCGCTCCATAAAATTAAGGAGTTCTCGGACGTTTCCCGGCCAGTTATGCTGCTGGAGGGCATGCACGGCGCCGGGGGTCAGCTGGAGGGCCGGCCCGCCCTTGGCGGCGTGATGCTTCAAAAACTGTTTTGCCTGAAGGGCGACATCGTCGGGGCGCGTGCGCAGGGGCGGAAGGAGCAGCTTGAGCACATTCATGCGGTAGTACAGATCCTGGCGGAACTTCCCCTCGGCAATGCATTCAAAAAGGTTCTTGTTGGTGGCGGTTATCAGGCGCACATCCACAGGCAGAACGCGGTCTCCGCCCAGGCGCATGATCTTGCGTTCCTGCAGCGCCCGCAGGAACTTGCTCTGCGTCTGCATGCTCATTTCGGCAATTTCGTCAAGGAACAGCGTGCCGCCGTGGGCGAGTTCGAACATGCCGGGCTTGCCCTTTGACCTGGCCCCGGTGAACGCGCCGGCTTCATAGCCAAAAAGCTCGCTTTCGAGCAGATCGGGAGGAAGCGCGGCGCAGTTGACGGCGACAAACGGCCCGCGGCTCCGTTTGCTGTAGTTATGGATGCTCTGGGCGAAAAGCTCCTTGCCGGTGCCGGTTTCCCCCAGCAGCAGCACCGAGTAATCGGTGATGGCAAATCCCTTGGCGTTGTCAACGGCCCGGCGGATGGCCGCGCTTTCGCCTATGATGTCGTCGAAGGTTTTGTCCGCAAGCAGCCCCGTGTCGGCGATTTTGCGGCGGACAGCCGCCTCGGCATGCTGCAGGGTGGTGACATTCTGAATAAAGGCCAGGGCGCCGACGACGCTGCCATCGACATGCACAGCCACCTTGTCGCAGAGATAATTTGCCCCCCTGAGCGAAAAGAAAACCGATGATTCGCTCTGGCCCGTTTCGATGACGGGCTCCATCGTTATGGCGGGGCAGATATCGTCAAGCTTTTTCCCTATGGCCTGGCTTTCCGATATTTGCAGCATGCGCTGGGCGTCGGGGTTGAACAAAAAAATGCGCGAGTGGGTGTCTACCGCGATGATGCCCCCGTTGGAATGCTTGAGAAAGGCCTGCATGAGGTTTTTGCGCTGCTTTTCCGCGGCCAGCGCCAGCGAAATGCGCCGGGCCTCGTCGATGGACTGGAGCACGCTGGTTTCGTCCACGGCAAAGGGGATCGCCGGGCAGGAAACCGGGGCGGCATCTTCAAGGACCTGATTTCCGGCTATGATGGAGTGGGTTCCGCTGGCGATGGCTTTTGCGACAACCTTTTTGGGATCGTCATAACGGTCAAGGGGATACGTTGTCACATGCATGCCCATGAGCAGGCCCAGCTTTTCCGCTCCGAAGAGCGTTTCGCGGGATGCAATGATGCTGACGGCCGGGCCGTACTGGCGGGCGCTTTCCATGCAGCTCAAAAGATTAAACGGGGTGGTGGGGAGCTTCACGATGGTAATCGGAAGGTGTTCCTCAAGAAAATCGGCAAGACTACCCCTTGCGATGATGACTTCCGCTCCATACGATGCGACGGCATCCAGAATTTCGTCCTTTGTCTTGAACGGGACGCAGGATATCAGCAGGATATCAGCAAATTCGCCTGAAGCCAGCACCTGGCTGCATACTTCCAGCGTGTGCACGTTGCTTGTGACAAAGAGGATGGGTTTCATATCTGTCCCCGGCAATGAGAGAAGAAAACGGCAAAGGCCGCCGGAAAAAACCGGGCCTGCGGCTTTTGTCCGGGTGTTACCATGTTACATTTTTCATGAAAAAGCAACGCACTCTCCCCTTCTGGCGTTGCGCCGCGCGGGTTTCATATAAAATTATCTTGTATAATCAACTGGTAATAAAATTGGATCGAAATTTGCTTCGGATACGATAATCCAACCTCGGCCGGGCTCTGACGCCATGGCTATTAGGAGATGCCAACAGCCTGCCCGCAGGAAAAGTATTGAGGAGGAACTCATGTCGTATCCAGTAGCGCAACTCCAGCCTCGAAAAAAGGTCGATGTGCTGGTTGTGGGGGGCGGAAACGCCGCGCTGTGCGCGGCCATCACCGCTCGTGAGAATGGCGCGAGCGTCCTGTTGCTGGAAGCCTCCCCCTGGGATTTCAGGGGTGGGAACAGCCGCCATACCCGCAACATTCGCAGCGTGCACAAGGCCGCTACCAGTTTTCTTACCGGCCCGTACCTTGATGACGAATGCTTCAAGGATCTTCTTTTTGTGACCAAGGGCAACACAGACGAAGAAATGGCCCGTTTCGTCATCCGCGAATCGGAAGACTGCGTGCCGTGGATGCAGGCGCATGGCGTGCGTTTCCAGCCCCCCATGCGCGGGACGCTCCAGCTTGGCCGCACCAACGCGTTTTTCCTCGGAGGAGGCAAGGCGCTGATCAACGCCTACTACGCCACGTGCGAACGTCTGGGCGTTGAGGTTGAGTACGACGCGGAAGTTATCGAACTGGATATCGAAAACGATGAATTCAAGTCGGCCCTCGTCAACCAGAAAGGGGCCCTGTTCAAAGTTGAAGCCAACGCCGTCGTGCTGGCTTCCGGAGGGTATCAGGGCAACAGGGAATGGCTGCGCGAAGCCTGGGGTCCCATGGCCGACAATTTCCTTGTGCGCGGGACGCCGTATGACCGCGGCGCCATGCTCAAGGAAATGATGGAGCATGGAGCGCAGACTGTCGGCTCGCCCAATCAGGGGCACTGCGTTGCCATCGACGGGCGTTCGCCCCGCGCGGACGGCGGCATTGTGACGCGAATCGACTGCGTGCCGTTCAGCGTGGCTGTCAACAGAGACGCGGAGCGTTTCTATGATGAAGGCGAGGAAATGTGGCCCAAGCGCTATGCCATCTGGGGGCGCCTGGTCGCGGGACAGCCGGAACAGATCGCCTATTCGATTATCGATTCAAAGTCATTTGACCTGTTTATGCCTTCCGTGTTTCCGCCCATTGTGGCGGACACCATCCGCGAACTTGCTGTCAAGCTCGAACTTGATCCCGACAAGCTCGAGAAAACGATTCAGGACTTCAACGCCGCCACCCGTCCCGGCACCTTTGACCCCGGCAAGCTTGACGGGCTGAAGACCGAAGGCATCGAACCCGCAAAAACCAACTGGGCGCGCCCCATCGACACCCCGCCGTTCTACGGCTACCCGCTCCGCCCGGGGATTACCTTCACGTATTTAAGCCTTAAGCTGAACAAAAAAGCAGAAGTCCTCAAAACGAACGGGGAACCGTTCAAGAATATCTATGCAGCCGGCGAACTGACTTCGGGCAATGTGCTGGGCCAGGGATATATGGGCGGATTCGGGATGGCCATCGGAACCGTCTTCGGACGCATCGCAGGCAGGGAGGCAGTGAAATGTCAGAAGAAGTAGCGCTCAAGGAAGTCCACCGCATCATGACCATCTGCAATGCCTGCCGCTATTGCGAAGGGTTTTGCGCGGTCTGGCCGGCAATGGAGCTGCACCGTTCGTTTAAGGACACGGATCTCAAATATATTGCGAACCTGTGCCATAACTGCCGGGGCTGCTACTACGCATGCCAGTATGCCCCGCCCCATGAGTTCAAGCTGAACGCCCCCCAGGCGCTTTGCGCGCTGCGTGCTGAAACCTATCAGGAATTCGCCTCGCCCAAATGCCTGAGCTGGCTTTTTGCCAAGAACGCCGCAGCGGTGTTCGTGATTACGCTCATCGCCACGCTGGGGCTTTTCTATGCCGGCCTGAGCAACGCCGGGCTGGATGTGTTCTTCGGCGCGTACTCGGAACCCGGCTCATTTTACAACATCATCCCCTACGGCGTCATGCTGGTTCTGTTCACCGGCATCTTCCTCCTCGCGGCGTTCAGCCTGTGCTGGAGCGTCAAAACGTTCTGGAAGGAAACCAACGGGCTTTCCGGCGGGCTTTGGGACTGGAAGTCGGTGCGCACTGCCGTCTGGGACTGCCTGACGCTGCGCTACCTTGAAGGCGGCGGCGAAGGCTGCAACTATCCTGACGACCGCTTCAGCATGGTGCGCCGCTATTTCCACCACGCCTTGTTTTATGGATTTATGCTGTGCCTGGCATCCACTTCCGTGGCGTTCCTCTATGATCACCTGATGGGCTGGCCCGCGCCGTACGGCCCGGGCAGCCTGCCGGTCATGTTTGGTACGCTTGGGGGGATTGCCCTCTGCATTGGCACCGGCGGCATGCTGTGGCTGAAGAAAGTCATGGATCCGAAACCGGCTTACGAAGGCAGCAACGGGATGGATCGCGCGTTCACGCTGCTGCTGTTCCTGGTCAGCCTGTCCGGCCTGCTGCTGCTGTTTATGCGCAGCACTTCGCTGATGGGGGTTTTGCTTTGCCTGCATCTTGGTCTGGTACTGGGCTTTTTCCTGACCATGCCGTTCGGCAAATTCGTCCATGTTGTATACCGCTACGCAGCGCTGGTACGGAATGCGACCGAACAGCGTGAAGGCAAGGCGATGTAACACAACCTGCTGAAAGCGGGAACTCACGCCGCAAGAACCCTTTCGGGCGGCTTTTCCGGAACAGCAAAAGAGGGAGCATGACAGCAATGATGCCATGCTCCCTCGCTTTGTCAGGCCGCTCCCGTTCAGCCATTATCCTGAAGCGGACGGGAGCGGCGCAAACGCCGTTTTTTGTCGGGAAGCGTCGGGCGTGAACCTGATTTGAGTTATTTCGCCCACTTGAATGTGAAAATCTGCTCGACTTCCGGATGCAGGCTGAAATGCACCGGGCACGAATGGGCGGCGCGCTCCATCATGGCTTTCTGCTTATCGGTATAGTCGCGATCCGGCATGAAGAAGGTCACTTCAATCTTGCCGATGCGGCGCGGGTTGGAGCTCATGGTCTTGGTCACCTCGGCCGTCATGCCGGTGACGTCCACGTCGTGCCGCTGGCCGTAGATGCCGATAATCGTCACGGCGCAGGAAGCAAGCGCGGTCACGCACAAATCAGTGGGCGAGAATGACTCGCCCTTGCCGCAGTTATCGACCGGGGCGTCGGAAATCAGGGTCGTTCCGGTCGCGGCATGGACGCATTCCACGCGCAGGTTGCCAAGATACTTCGCGGTGACAGTGGCCATACAACGCTCCTTTCATACAGGTTGCAATGTTCATTCGCAGGAAAGCGCGCCTTGCGGGCGGCGTGCGGACTGCCAGAGCGCCCGCGCGGGGCGCGGGCATCCCCCTTTCGCCAAAACCGCCCATCGAGGGCATCACTGTACTGCTGCCCGGACGGCTTTGGCAATCCCCCTTTTCCCCCCGGCGCCATGATTCCGCGCCGCCTGCCTGCGGCTTTGCCCGCCTCCTTTGCTGCCGCCGCGTCCCGCCTCCCCCCTGTTCCGCCGCCCCGCCGCGTCCCGCATCCCCGCTTTTTTCGCTCCCCGCGCTACCTTGCATGGGTTTGTGTTATTTTGCGCATGCTCTGCCTTCCGCCTGCCCCGAATAAACCGGATCCGGTTCATTCCGCGAAGTCCGGCCGCAGATAATGCTGTTATGCATCATTACAGGCGTGCTTTTTTCGGGCCGTCGTGCGAGTGAAAGATATAACATGTTAGAATATATGCATATACCGACCAAAAAAAATCTTGGCATACGTCTTGCTGAGCGGCAGGCAGCTTTTGCTGACATACGGTCCATTTGACCCAGTTCAATCTTCTTCAATCTTCTAATTGGAAAGGAGTGACACGATGAAGTTTCAGGGCATGACTATCGGTGTGCCAAAAGAGATCATGCACGGCGAGGATCGCGTGGCCGCGACTCCCGAAACGGTGAAAAAGATGGTGGCCGAAGGCGCCGTGGTGCTGGTGGAACAGGGCGCGGGCAAGGGCGCGTTTTTCAGCGACAGCGCCTATCAGGGCGCCGGCGCGCAGATCGTCGCGGACGTGCAGGATATCTTTGCCAGGGCCGATGTGATTCTGAAAGTCAAGGAACCGCTTTTCAATGAGAAGGTCGGCAAGCACGAAGCCGAAATGGTGCGTGACGGCCAGTACCTCATCACCTTCCTCCACCCCGCGGCTCCGGTGAACCATAAAATGATCAAGAAGCTGGCCGCCACCGGCGTCATCAGCATCACGCTGGACGGCATCCCGCGCATTTCCCGCGCCCAGGGCATGGACGCCCTTACCTCCATGAGTACGGTGGCCGGCTATAAGGCCGTGCTTCTGGCAGCCAACCGGCTACCCAAGTTCCTGCCCATGGTGGGGACGGCCGTGGGTGTCATCAAGCCCGCCAACGTGCTGGTTATCGGCACGGGCGTGGCCGGCCTGCAGGCTGTCGCCACGGCCAAGCGCCTGGGCGCTGTGGTCACCGCCGTGGATATCCGCCCCGACGCGCGCGAACAGGCCACCAGCCTTGGCGCCAAGGCGTTTGACGTGGGCGTTCCCCCCGAAGTCGCCATCGGCGAAGGCGGCTATGCCCAGCGCCTGAGCGACGAATGGCTTCTGAAGGAACGCGAGGCCCTGAAGCAGGTCGTCAAGGATGCCGACATCATCATCCTCTCGGCGCTGATTCCCGGCAAGCTGGCCCCCATCCTCATCACCGAGGAAATGGTGGCGTCCATGGCCCCCGGTTCAAGCATCGTCGATATTTCCATCGACCAGGGCGGCAACTGCGAGCTGAGCGAAGCCGGCAAGATTGTGGTCAAGCACGACGTGACCATCGACGGCACCAAGAACCTTCCCGGCATGATGCCCACCAGCTCCACCTGGATGTTCGCCAACAACATCTTCCAGCTCATCTCCTTCCTTGCCGCGGACGGCAAAATCGTCCTGGACAGGAACGACCCCATCGTGGCGTCGACCCTGACCACCATCAACAAGGAAATTGTCCACCGTGGCGCGCGGGAAGCCATGGGTATGTAAAGACAACGGCCGGACGCGGCCGTTCCGCGTCCGGATCCAGCTTTTTTTAAGGATAGTAGTATGAGTCCTTTTTTGCTGCTGACGGTTTTTGTTGTTTCCACTCTGCTTGGGTACCAGATCATCAGCCATGTGCCCAGCCTGCTGCACACGCCGCTCATGTCGGCCATGAACGCCCTTTCCGGCGTCATCATCCTCGGCGCGCTGACGGCCGCCTACAAGGCGGGTTCCCCCGTCTTCACCGTTCTGGGAGCCGTGGCCGTTGCCATGGGCATCATCAATGTTTTCGGTGGGTTTGATATTACCCACAAGATGCTGCGCATGGTCGCGGGCAAAAAGAAGTAGGCGGCCGCTCACGGCCTGTATTCATCCATTCCGCAACGCAGAGGCTTATTGAGACATGACTCCTCTTTTCTATAATATCATCGCCGGCATTCTGGTCGCCGCCGTGCTGTTCGGGCTGCGGCTCATGAACAAGGTGCCCACGGCGGTCAGGGGCAATCTTTTCTGCGCCTCCGCCATGGGGATTGCCGTGCTTATCACCATGTACAAGGACCAGTCTCTGACCTGGCTCCCGCTCTGGGGATTTATCCTTGTCGGCATGGTGCTGGGGCTGACGCTTTCCAATAAGGTCAAGATGATCCAGATGCCGCAGATGGTGGCCTTTCTGCACGGCATCGGCGGCGGCGCGGCGGCCATTGTCAGCTTTCTCGCGCTCACAGACACCGGCGTGGCCTCCCTGTTTGAGCGCGGCAACGCCTGTCTGGCGCTGGCCATGGGCATGACCACCATCACGGGTTCCTTTGTAGCCGCGGGCAAGCTGCACCGCGTCCTCCCGCAGAAACCCATCATCCTGCCCCGCCACACCAACATCATCATGACTATCCTGGCGCTTATGGCCGGATCGGTGTTCATGGGGACCTTCTTCCCCGAGCTGCACTTCGCCCTTTCCCTTTTTGTGATGTTCGCCACGGGCATGGCCTTCGGCATCGGCTTCACCATCCGCGTCGGCGGAGCGGACATGCCCATCACCATCTCGCTGCTCAACTCCATGGGCGGCGTGTGTGCGGCCATTGCGGGATTCGCCGTAAGCGATCCCCTGCTTGTGGCCATCGGCGGCATCATCGGTTCTTCAGGCTTTCTGCTCACGCGCATCATGTGCCGCGCCATGAACCGGAAGCTGCTCTCCATTCTGCTTGGCGAATCCACGGTAACCGTGCCGCCCGCCGCCTGGCACGCTGCCGGCGCCGCTTCTGATGACACGCAGCCTTCTGCGGAAGAGCCTTCCGAAGAGCCCGCGCCGGCGGCCCCGCAGCTTTCTCTGGAAGAGATGATTCAGGGCGCGCGCAAGGTCATCATCGTGCCCGGCTACGGCATGGCCCTGGCCCAGGCGCAGGACAAGGTCAAGCAGCTGGCCGACGCCCTGGAAGCCAGAGGGGCGACGGTGCATTACGGCATTCACCCCGTGGCGGGGCGCATGCCCGGACACATGAACGTCATTCTGGCCCAGGCCGAAGTGGAATACGAAAACCTGCTTGAAATGGATGTGGTCAACCCGCTTTTTGCCAAATCCGATCTGGTGGTGATCGTGGGGGCCAACGACGTGGTCAATCCTGCGGCCAACACCGCCGAAGGCACGCCCATCTACGGCATGCCCATCCTCAAGGCGGAAGCGTGCAGAAACATCGTCATCTGCAACTATGACGACAAGCCCGGCTATGCCGGAGTGCCCAACCCGCTTTATGGGCGCGCAGGGGTCGTCCTCTTAACCGGCGACGCCTCGCAGACCGTGGCGCAGCTGGTGGAGATAGCCAAAGGCTGAGCCGCCCCGCCGGACGGGCCTTCGCGTGAGGGGGGCCCTGCATGGCAGGCATTTCCGGAACGCTTTGAAGAAATCCGGAAAAGGGCGCGTTCGCGGCGGGGATGAAGACTGCCTGACCGGTTTCATCCCCCCGGCCTGAATCCGGCGGAAAAAAATTCCATCAGCCGGGCGGCAGGGGAAGACCGCGAACGCCTGTTGACGCAAAACCTTATCCATAAGGAGAAAAGCCCATGAGCAAAAGCACGCAGGACTATGTCAAAAGCGACATACAGAACGTCTGGCATCATCTGACGCTGCACCAGGGCAACGCGCCCATGATTGCCACCGAAGGCAAGGGCCTGTATCTCAAGGACATCAACGGCAAGGAATACCTCGACGCCACCTCCGGCGGCGTGTGGTGCGTCAACGTGGGCTATGGCCGTGAAAGCATCGCCAAAGCCGTGTACGAGCAGCTGAAAAAGCTCCCCTTCTACGCGGCCAGCTGCGGCAGCCTGCCCGCCATCGACTTTTCGGAGAAGCTGCTTTCGCATATGCCGGGCCTCTCGCGTGTCTATCTCTCCAGCAGCGGCTCGGAAGCCAATGAAAAAGCCTACAAGATGGTGCGCCAGATTTCCCAGCTCAAGCACGGCGGCAAAAAATACAAAATCGTCTACCGCAACCGCGATTACCACGGCACAACCATCACCGCCCTGAGCACCTGCGGACAGGAAGAACGGCGCGAGCAGTACGGCCCCTTCACTCCGGGCTTCGTGGAATTCCCCGCTTGCCTCGCCTATCGTTCTCCGTATCCCGAAGGCACCGAAAACCTTGGCGAAAAATTCGCCCTGGAACTGGAAAAGGTGGTGCAGAAGGAAGATCCGGATACCGTGGGGGCGGTCATTGTCGAGCCCATCACCGCGGGCGGCGGCATCATTGTGCCCCCGGACGGCTATTATGAAAAGCTGGGAGAAATCTGCAAGAAGTACGGCCTGCTGCTCATCATGGATGAAGTTGTCTGCGGGCTGGGCAGGACCGGCAAATGGTTCGGCTACCAGCACTTCAACGTCAAGCCCGATATCGTGACCATGGCCAAGGGCGTTGCCAGCGCCTACGTGCCCATCTCCTGCACGGTCACCACCGAAGAGGTCTTCAATGATCTGCAGGTGGGCGGCGACAAGCTGGCCTATTTCCGCGACATCAGCACCTTCGGCGGCTGCATGGCTGCCCCGGCGGCGGCGCTGGAAAACATCCGGATCATCGAGGAAGAAAACCTGCTTGATAATGTTGTGGCCATGGGCGACTACCTGCACGAAGGGCTGCGCGGCCTGCTTGGCCATGCCAACGTGGGCGACGTGCGCGGCAAGGGCCTCCTGCAGGGCATTGAATTCGTGGAAGACAAAGCGTCCAAGACCCCGCTGCCCGAAGAAAAGGTCATCGCCATCTGCGGCGCCATGGCCAAGCGCGGCGTGCTGGCCGGACGGACCAACCGCAGCTTTGTGGGCCGCAACAACGTCATCAATTTCGCGCCTGCCTATGTCGTCACCAAGAGCGAAATAGACATCATCGTCAAGACGGCGGGCGAAGCCATTAAGGACGTGCTGGGCTAAGAGAACCAGCCTTCCTTGCAAACGGAGCCGGCAGCCTGGGGGGGATTGCCGGTTCCGTTCTTTTTTCCGTGAAAAAAAGCCGCCCGGACGGGGCGGCTCGCTGTAGTAACAGGGCTTGCGCGCCGTCAGGACGGCGTCACGTGCGCGCCCTTTTTGCGTTCATTGACTCTGACGCCAAGCTGCCTTGCCTTGCGCACCACGGTGGACTGGCTGAGGCCCAGAAGGGCCGCCGCCTTGTAGGTGCTGCCCGTATCGCCCAGGGCGCGGCTGATGAGATTGCGCTCCAGGTTTTCCACCGTGTCCCGGAACGAAATTTTCGGCAGAAGCGCGCTTTTTTCTCCCGGCAGGCTTTCAATGTTTTCAAAGCTCGCGAGGGCGATCTTGTCCTCCGGGCGGAGGGCGCCGCTCATGCTGTCCACCAGCCACGGCGGCAGGTCGCGCAGGGAAATGAGGCTGCTTTCGGTCATGGTGGCGAGGAATTCCACCGTGGCGCGAAGCTCGCGCACATTGCCCGGCCAGGGGTGCTTGCAGAAGCATTCGACGACCTTGGGCGAAAACGTCTTGGTGATGTTGTAGCGGGTGCAGACCTTGTCCAGAAAAAACATCATCAGGGGGGCGATATCTCCGGCGTGGTCGCGCAGCGGCGGCATCTCGATGCTAAGGACCCGCAGGCGGTAATAGAGATCCGCCCTGAAACTGCCCTCTCTGACCAGCTGCTCCAGAGAGCGGTTGGTCGCGGCGATGATGCGCACATCCACGTTCACTTCCTTTTCCCCGCCGATTTTGCGGAACCCCTGCCCGTCCAGCACATGCAGGATCTTGGCCTGCATGTTCAGGGGCAGCTCGCCGATTTCGTCAAGCAGGAGCGTCCCCTTGTTGGCCAGCTCGAAATAGCCCTTGCGGCCTGTGCGGCTGGCCCCGGTAAACGCGCCTTTTTCGTAGCCGAAAAGTTCCGATTCGATGAGCGACGGCGGAATGGCCGCGCAGTTGACCGCAATGAAGGGCCCGTCGGCGCGTTTGCTGCGCTGGTGTATCCAGGAGGCCGCGTAGGTTTTGCCCGTGCCGGTCTCTCCCAGAATCAGGATGCCCGACGGCGCCTTGGCGGCTTTGTCGAGCTCGGCCATGCAGCGCTGCATCAGCGCGCTGGTCGCGATAAACTGGTCTTCGCCGTCGCGGTAGCGCTCGCCGTCGCTGCTCCGCAGAAAGCCCTTGCGCTCGGCGTCGGCCAGATTACGCTGCAAAAATTCCAGTTCGGTGATGTCCCGGATACAGGCCACCACCCGCGAGACGTTGCCTTTGGCGTCGAAAAAGGGCGTGCTGGTATTGAGGCAGCGGGCCCCGTTGGGATAATCGTCAAAACGGGTGATGGTTTTCTTCTGTTTCAGTGCTTCCAGCGTGACCGCGGTCGAAAATTTGCCTTCGCGGAGAGGGACGCGGACGGACTTGCCGATCATTTCATCGGGGTTGATGCCCGCAATGCGTTTGAGGGCCTTGTTGACATGCAGGGTGTTGCCGCTGCCGTCGATGACCCATACCCCGTCATACAAAGAATCCATGATGTCATAGAGCTCCTGGCTGAAGCGCTCCTGATTTTCCCTGTCGGCGCTTTCATGATCCTCGCACAGCAGGACAAACCGCAGCTCCTCGTCCGCGTCCCGCCAGTTCAGGCGCCAGGGGGCGTTTTCCAGGCGCAGCTCAATCTGCCCGGACGAAAGGTCCGCCGGGAAATGGCCGCCGGCATACCGCTCCAGCCAGCCCGGCAAAGAAATCCCCACAGGTTCCGTCTGCCTGTCCAGGCGCCGCGCAAGCTGACGAAAAGACTGATTGCAGGCTTCCACCCGCCAGTCTTCTTTCCGGCACAACAAGGCGCAGACGCTGGCTGGCAAAAGGTCAAGCAGCTCCATCAGGCGGAGTCGCGCAGTAGGTGTCGTCAAGCTTTGACCTCCTGTTCACAAATAATTTAGTATTGCATCAAAACCAAAGGGTATTTGCCGGCATAAAGCGATCCTGCATTACCACACCTTCCCAGCTGCGTCAATAAAGTATAGTATTCATAGTGGGTTACTTATCAACAGCGGAAGGCATGATTCTTGCTCAGTCTTAGTTTGTGTCGAAGGTGATTCCGTATTTGAGCAAGGGGATTTGTTCTAATAATCACATGAGCTCTTTGGAGGAGAGCACGTTCCCCCCCGAAGCTCTGGCCAAAGTCCTGAAACAGAGGCTCCCCCTCATGCCGGCGGACTTCCTGGTCCGGCATGCACGGGTATGCGGATTCATACCCTTGTCGCTGACAAAAAACAACCTTCGCCTGCCGCTGTCACGGCGAATCTGATTGACGCCCCGGCCGGAGCCGCTCTTTGCGGGGCGATGTGGCGCCATGTGCGGAATCCCTGTCCGGATTCCCGCCCCTGAGCCGGAAACGCCTCCCGCGAAGAAGGCCTGCGCCTCCCCGTAAGGAGGATTCCCCGGCCGCCGGACGAAGGCGGGATTGGCCCGCCTGAAGAAACGATTGTCAGCGCTTAACCCGTTATCTGTTCATGGAGGACCTATATGGTTTTGAAAAAACTCTTTCTTTCGACCCTGGCCCTTCTCCTGTTGAGCGCGCCCGCCATGGCCGCCCAAAGCTTCAAAGTGGCCGTAGGCGACCCTGAAGATTCCGAACAGGGCGTGGTGGCCAAGGCGTTCAAGCAGTACGTGGAAGAAAAAACCAACGGCGAAGTCCAGATTGTCTGCTTCTATGGCGGTTCGCTCGGCGATGAAAGCGAAGCGCTGCGCAACGTTCAGAAAGGCAGCCTGCCCTTTGCCGTCGCGGGCATCGCCAACCTTGTCCCCTTTGAAAAGCGCCTGGGCCTTCTGACCCTGCCCTACCTTTTCGACAATCTTGACGAAGTGGTCGCCGGCACCACCGGCAAGCCCGCCGAGCTTCTGAACAGCTACGCGCTCAAGGCCGGCTTCCGCGTGCTTACCTGGACCTACACCGACTTCAGATACATCTCCAACTCCAAGCATCCCATCAAGACCATGGCCGACATGAAGGACCTGAAGTTCCGCGTGCCCCAGAGCGCCGTGCTCATCGCTGCGTACAAGGCCTTTGGCGGCAGCCCCACCCCCATTTCCTGGGCTGAGACCTTCACGGCCCTGCAGCAGGGCGTGGTGGACGGCCAGTGCTACGGCTACATTGGCTTCAAGGCCATGAAATTCAATGAAGCCAAGCAGAAATACCTGACCGAAGTCCACTATACCTACCAGCTCCAGCCTCTGGTCATGAGCGAGCGCGTCTTCAAAAAGATGTCGCCCGAACTGCAGAAGATCATCGTTGACGCCGGCATGTACGCTCAGGAAGCCGTGCTCAACTACCAGAAGGAAAACGCCGCCGCCGCCAAGAAAGAGCTCATGGAAGGCGGGCTCGTGGTGGACATGCTGGAAGACGAACCCGCGTGGAAGGAAGCCGCTCTTACCAAGGTATGGCCTGAAATGGCCGACTTCGTGGGCGGAAAGGAAGCGATCAACGAATACCTCAAGGCCGCCGGCAAGGCGCCCTGGATGTAATCTGTCATAGTCCGGCCGGGGCCGCATGCGGTTCCGGCCCGGTTTTTTCGCGTGGCGGTTCAAGGCCGCCATCCAGACGACACGATGCCAGCCGTGGAGGCGTGACGTGAAAAAAATGATTCGTGCCTTACTGGATCATTTCGAAAGTTATCTCTGTCAGTTTCTTCTCGTTTTTTTTGTCGTGGTGGTTTTCATGCAGATTATCCTGCGCGCCATCGACCGTTCCCTGCCATGGACCGAGGAAATCGCGCGTTACGCCTTCATCTGGTTCATTCTGTTCGGTGCCTGCTACGCCACGCGCCTGTGCGCGCTCAACCGCGTTACCATCCAGTTTGCCAAAGCCCCCAAGAAAGTGACCGATTTCTGCCTTTTCCTGAGCGACATGATCTGGCTGGTCTTCAGCCTGGTCATGGCCTACGAAGGGTATAAGTCCGTCATGGACCTGCGGGAATTCCCCTATGCCACACCGGCTCTCGACTGGGATCTGGGCATGATTTACCTGGTCTTCCCATTCAGTTTTTTGCTTATGGCCATCCGCATCATACAGGTCAACTACATCCGCTTCGTGCTGAAGGAAGAAATCGCCGACCCGGATCAGGAAGCCATCAAAGAAAGCCAAAGCGCGCTTCTGGATGAAACCAAGGAAGGAGGCCAGCTTTGATGGAAGCTCTGTCCCCAATGGGTATCGGCGGTCTGCTTTTTATCATCTTTTTCCTGCTGCTCCTGCTTGGCTGCCCCATCATGGTGGCGCTGGGCGTGGGCACGATGACCTGCTTTCTGATTCTGGACATCGACATGAGCATCATGATCGAGCGGGCCTTCGCCTCGCTGACGGCCTTCCCGCTCATGGCGCTGCCCGCCTTCGTTCTGGCCGGCGCCCTCATGGAGGCTTCCGGCATATCGCGCCGGCTGGTCAACATCGCCGAGGCGCTGGTCGGTCCCATCCCCGGCGGGCTGGCCATTTCCACGGTGCTGTCCTGCGTGTTTTTCGGCGCCATTTCCGGGTCGGGCCCGGCGACGACGGCCGCCGTGGGCATGCTGATGATTCCGGCCATGCAGCGGCGGAACTATGAGCCGGCTTACGCCGCGGCGGCCACGGCCACGGCCGGCGGCATCGGCATCATCATCCCGCCCAGCATCCCCATGGTTATTTACGGCGTCACCGGCCAGGTGAGCATTTCCAAGATGTTCATGGCCGGCTTCATCCCAGGCTTTCTTATTGCCGCCTCGCTCTGCGTGGTGCATTTTTTCAAATGCCGCAATTTAAGCAGCGGCCTGCAGTGGACCCTCGGCCACATCCTGCACACGCTCAGAGACGGCTTCTGGTCCATGATGGCCCCGACCATCATTCTGGGCGGCATCTACGCGGGCTGGTTCACACCCACCGAAGCCGCCATCGTCGCCATCTTCTACACCATCTTTGTGGGCGTCTTCATCCACAGGGAACTCAGGTTCAAAAGTTTCATGGCCTCGCTCAACACGACCACATGGCTCACCGGCCGCGTGCTCGTGCTGGTCTTCACGGCCACGGCCTTCGGCTTCCTGCTGACTTCCTACAAGATCCCAAACGAAATCGCGGCGTGGGTTCTCGGCTTTACCAACAACGTCTACCTGGTGTGGGCCTTCGTGGTTGTCTTTCTGCTTTTCCTCGGCATGTTCATGGAAACGCTGGCCATCATCATGCTGGTGACGCCGGTGCTTCTGCCCATCATGACCGCCTACGGGGTTGACCCCATCCACTTCGGCCTCATCCTCATCTGCTGCTGCGGCATCGGCTTCTCCACGCCGCCTCTGGGCGAAAACATGTTCATCGCCTCGGGCATCGCCAACCAGTCGCTGGAGCGTATCTCGCTCAAGGCGCTGCCCATGGTGGCGGCCAACATCAGCGCCATCGTGCTGCTGGTCATCTTCCCGCAGCTCGCGCTGCTCATCCCGAACATGATGAACGCGGCAGCGCCGTAATGCCGGCCGCGCGGCGGGCCCGGCAGGCGAAGCGTCTCCTTTTCGCCTGCCGTGCTTTCCGCCCTGCCCCGCCGGCATCCGCGGCATATCTGCGCAGCCTTTCGCGGAGGGATCTGAAAGAAACCTCTCTATAAAAAAAACTTTCAGACTCCCTCCCGGCAAAGGGAAAGGTTTCTCCGTCAGCGCCGGAAAACATTCCCTTTGCCAGCGCGGCGTGATAGCCGCACCCGGGGCGGAACATCCCTCCGGATAAAACAAGAGCCTCCCCGTTGAAAGGGAGGCTCTTGCTGTTAGAGGGTTAATGGAGGAGTTACATAATCATAAACATACAAACGGCGCAGGCGATGATCATGCCGATGGCGTTGCGCTTGGCGATTTCAAGCGGGTTCACGTTGGCGAGGCCGGCGCAGATGATGCAGGCGCCGGTAAGCGGCGACATGGTGCGGCCCAGGGCGCCGGCGACGGCGGCCATGCTGCCCATCTGGGAGATGCTGTAGCCAAAGCTTGCCGCGTGCGGCGTGACGGCTTCGTTGAAGGCCAGGGTGACGGCGTCGCCGGAACCGGTGATGACGGTCAGCAGGAACGGACCCCAGGCAGAGGCATAACGCACGAGGCCGGTGGATTCGCGCAGCGCTTCGTTGCCCGCCTTGATGATGCCGCAGGCGTCCATCCCGCCCACGAACACGCCGGCGGAAATGATGATGCCCATGACCAGGGTGTAGGAATCGCCCATGCCGTAGAAGAAGTCCTTCGTCGCCTTGGCGGGGTTTGTGCGGGTGACGGCGATGCCGACCAGGCAGCCGAACAGCATGGCGTACGACACGCGGACGCTCTTAAGCCAGGGGTAGGTTTCGGCCAGGCTGCTCGCCGCAATGATGAGCAGGGTCAGGGGCAGGAGGGGGACAATGGCGTACAGGATGTTGACTTTTTCATCCTTGTCCACCAGGGTGGCGCCGTCTTCCGGCACATACCCGGTGTATTCCTTCGTCAGGATGGCGTAAGTGCCAAGGCAGACCGCGCCGATGATTTCGGCGATGATCACGGGCCACTGGTGACCGGCGATGACGTCCATGACGCCCATATTGGCCATCTTGGCGATGAAGGGGTTATGCATGAGGCCGGGGGACAGCATGCTGCCGAACGTTCCCATCATGACGGCGGAGGCCGCCATGGCGGGACGCACGCCCATGGCAATCAGCAGGGGGATGAAAATGGCGCCCACGGCTGCGGCCACGCCGGCGGCGCTGGGCAGGGCGATGTTGATCAGGAAGGTCAGGATGGCGGCGCCGGGCACCAGGAACAGCTTGCCGCCGCGCAGGATTTTCGCCAGCGCGTTGATGAGGTGGCGGTCACACTTCGTGGTGTGCATGACCAGGGCGAAACCGGCCACGGAAAGGATGGGTTCCATCAGGCCAGCGCTCGTCATGCGCTGATAGAAGGCTTCCAGCGGCCCGAGGATGTTGCCGGAAATGACGCCCATAAGGAGGCCGGCGCCCAGAAGAACCATTCTGGCTTCGTACTGCTTGACCAGCAGATAGATCGAAACGAGGATAATGACGCATGCGGCTATAATAAGCATAGCTTTCTCTCCAGATTAACCGTATTTTATTTTTTGAAGGCCTGCCCGGCGAGCAGGATGGACAGCGCCAGCATCTTGCAGCGCGGAATCAGCGAGGAGATGACAAGGAATTCATCTTCAGAGTGGAAGCCGCCGCCCCACGGGCCCATGCCGCAGACGGAAGGCAGCTTCATCCTGTACGAGCCGAGTCCGGCTTCGGAAGCCCACTTGGCATAGATGGGCTTGACGTTGATGCCGACAGCCGCGCCGGCCATCTTCACCAGTTCCTGCATCTTGGCGTTCTTTTCGTTCTTTTCCAGCGGTGGGAGGCGGATTCCGCCGCTCAGGTAGGACGTCGTGCCGGGCACGGTCGTCTCCTTCGCGATGCCGCGGATGGTTTCAAGCAGGGCGAACCCGTCGTCCATCTTGGCGTAGCTCATGTGGATGCCGGATTCCGCCAGCGGGGCGACGGTGCCGGCGGAGGTGCCGCCGGAGATGAGCCCGGTGTTCACGATGATTTCGCGGTCAAGATCGATAAGCTTGTTGATCTTCAGCGTCTTCTCTGCGAGCTCGATGATGGCGGAAGCGCCGGAGGCGTAATCCATGGAGGAGTGGGCGGCCTTGCCTTCAACGCGCAGGCGCAGATGCCCGGACCCCTTGCTCCGTTCGATGACCTGATCGAATTCGCGGGTCGGTTCGCTGCTGATGCAGGCCCAGCCGTTCTTCATGTATTCCGTCAGGGCGACAGAGCTTGTGACCGAGCCCAGCTCTTCGTCGCAGCTGAAGGTCAGCGTCACGGGGAAATCGAGCAGGCCCAGTTCCTTCAGGGCGATGACCGCGAACTGGTTGATCAGAAGGCCGCCCTTCATGTCGGCCACGCCGGGACCTGTGGCGCGGTCTCCGTTCACTTCAAAGTGCCAGCGGGACACGGTTCCGCCGGGGAATACCGTATCCATGTGCCCCGGCAGGAAAATGCCCGTCCCCGGTTCATCGGTATACGCGCTGAACACGTTGCCCATGTTCGCGCGCCACGGCTCATCGGCCGGAACCGGAGGCTTGGGGAGCTTCAGCGTCTTGAAGCCAAGCGACTGCAGACGGCCCGTCAGCCACTCGCCGAGCTTGTTGACGTCTTCGCCGTCGTGAGAGCTGGTGTCCATATTCACCATATGCTCGAGTACAGACAGCATTTCCGGCAGGCGTGGAGTAAGCCAGTCATCCAGCTGCGCGTTGATCCGCCCAAGGTCCATTGTTTCCTCCTCAAGGTTGCCGGCGTTCCCGGCAGGGAAGCCGGTTGATCGGGCTTTCCGCCCATCCGGCAGGACAGCGGCCGTGAAGCCGCGCCCGCGCCCCTCTAAAATCACGAGAAAAAACGTTTCCTGAAGACACAGGAAACACACCTCCCGATTCGTATAATCCGAGTTGACAGCACTGTCAATATTTCATAAAATTTCTTATGAAACAATTTATGATTTAGAATCAGAAAAATCCCGGTGCCGGGCTGAGCAGGCCTCCCGGGCATAAAATCTGAAAGGACTGCACGTTCTAACAGGGGAAGATTGATGGACATCAAGCTGTCGAAAGAGCCGTTCGGCGTCATGGGCATCACCGGCCATGCCGGCTGCGGCCATGTTCATTCAAACAACGGGTACGTCCAGGATGATTCCGGCGGACTGGCCGTCATCCTGACCCTGCTGCAGAGGGCGGCGGGGCTTTCCCTGCGGATTCGCAGGGTTTCGCCCATTGTCGGCATTGAGGGCGGCTTTGAGGTTGAGACAGAGGACGGCGGCCTTGGCCGGTGCTTCGCGCGTCGCGGGGTTACGCCCCAGGAAGCCGATCTGGCCCGCGCCATTGAAGGGGAATCGGCCATTCTGACGCAGGCGGTCACGTTTAAGGCGTTTGGCCGCATGTACGGCCAGGGCTGCCACGAGGCGGCCGTCGCCCTGCAGACCGCCGTTGCCAACGCGGCCATGGACGGCGCCGCGAAAAAGATTGGCCCGTCCTGCCGGATTGTTGACGAAGGCGTCCCCGGAAACTGCGGCAAAATCATCGGCACGGTCCTTGATATCGCCGGCGTGCCGGTTTCCGTCATGGGGCTGAGCAACGCGACCGCGGGCGGCCTCGGCCCCAACGAGGACGCCGAGGGAAACGCGTATCTGGCGGGTAAAAAAGACATCATGACCCCGCTGCGCCTGCACAGGCTGCCGACCTTCCTGGTTGAAGGCAAGCTGTATTCGCGCGGGCTTTCGGCGCCCCTTACGGAAAACCATCTCTTCCTCCGCGCCTCTGAAGACGACAACCCCGTCGTGCGTCAGGCGCTGGCGGACGCCGCGGCCCGGCTGAACCTGCCCATCATCGTCAACCCGAAAGAACCGAAACGCGCGCAGGGCGTGCTCAGGCAGGCCGCTGAAAAGCTGGGGGAATCCATCTGCGCTCTGGGCGAACGCCTGAAAAACGCGCGCACCAGTTCGGAACGCGTCACGGCCCTTGCGGAACTGGCCGTTCTGGTCAGCCAGGACGGCGGCGGCATCTCCTTCATGTCGGACGACGTCCACGCCGTCGTGGCCGGTCCGGGAGCCATGCCGGGCACCTCGACCGTCATCAGCATGGTCGCCCCTGAAAAGAGCGTGGCCCACGACGTCGTGCCGCTTCTGACGCCTGGCGATGTCGAGCAGTATCTGCGGCTCATCTATGCGGCCATTCCCAATCTCGTCGCGTCGCTGCCGCAGGCGCTGGATCACCTGAACCGCACATGCTGGACAAAAGAGCTTTAGGAAAACGCAGGCAGGCGCAGCCTCCCAAAAGGGCCGCGGGCGCCTGACGGCATGACGGCGGCATCAGTGACAAAAAGCCCCGGGCGCCCTCCCCTTCTTTCAGGGAGCGGTCCCGGGGCTTCTCAGCATGAGGCGACGAATCCCGCGCCGCGCGGCTACAATCCAAGATCCTCGTCAATAATCACGACGTCCGCGCGCACGCGGTGCATCTTCCGCCAATAAACGACCAGCGCGTTGCAAAGGCGCTCCTCGGCGTTACAGTCGTAGCATTTGTCGCCGCGCACGGCGCAGGGGGTCTTTTTGTTCTTCCGCCTGGCGTTGAGCGGAGCCGCGACATTCTGCGCGCGCCAGATGGCCTTTTCCAGGGTCGGCTCAATTTTCTTCGAGCTGAACACAAAAAAGACCCGCTCATGCCCGTACAGGGAACCCGACACGCGGTTTCCCGTGCCGTCGATGTTGACCATCTCCCCGGTTTCGGCGGCGGCGTTGACGGAAGTCAGATAGACCTCCGCCTGCATCGCCTGGCGGGCCTGGCAGGCGAACTCCTCGTGGCACGTCGTGCGGATGGGGTTGTACACCGCTTTGTTATGGGAAACGAGCAGGTCGTGTATCTTGATGGCTTCCAGCGTTTCCGAATCCCCGAAGCCGACGGTTTTCCCGTCGATTTCTTTGTCCATATACTGGGCGGCCTCTTCCTTTGTTTTGAAAAACGAGACCTTGTACTTTTTCTTTTCAAAGGCTGCGATGACATTCTCCTGCAACATGGCTCACTGCTCCCTGATAGATGAGGTTGACTGGCTGCCGCAAAAAAAAGGCCGCAGCGAGTGCGGCCTTGTGTTTTCTCTGGTGGGCCATCGGTGACTTGAACACCGAACCAACTGATTAAGAGTCAGCTGCTCTACCAATTGAGCTAATGGCCCGAAACGCTTTAACGGGAAGATGAATAGCCTTGTGCCGTGCGAAAGTCAAGCCGCCGGGACGGCTTTTTTCAGGGAAGAGCCGCAATATAGCGATATAACTCATTTTTTAAGCTTACGTGCCGGACGCCAAAGCGGGGACACGCCGCATGCGCTTTGCCGCGCCGTGAAGGCGGCATGCGCCGGCGCGCGGCGAAGCTCCCGCCTGAAGGGACGGTTCCTCCGCTTTCAGGCGCGGCGCTTGAACAGCTTGTCCAGCTCCTTCAATGTCCACGCCAGCGCCACCGGCCGGCCGTGCGGACAGAAATCGCGCTGGTAGTCTTCTTCCAGCCACTGCCCCAGCAGGGCCGCGGCCTCGTCCGGCGCAAGCTCGTCGCCGCCCTTGACGGCCGCCTTGCAGGCCATGCCCGCCCACAGGCCGTCCGGCCCGTCCAGCGTATCCGTCCCCCGCGCGTCGCGCAGCCCGTCCAGCGTCTCGCGCAGGAAGGCCGCGGCTTCCGCCCGTTCCATGAACGGCGGGATGGCCCGCACAATCAGGCGGCCGCCGTCTGTCTCGCAGTCAAACCCCGCTTTTTCCAGCGTGTCGCGGCACGGCTCCAGGCGTTCGCTCTCGACGGGCGAAAGGGCAAATTCCAGCGGCACCAGCAGCCCCTGCCCTTTGCCGGCCAGCCCCCCGCGCCGCAGCCGGTTGACCAGAATCCGTTCGTGCGCGGCATGCTGGTCCACTACCAGAAGCCGGTCGTCCTTTGACAGCACCAGATACGTGCGGCCAATCTGTCCCAGATAGCTGAATCCGCCCACGGAAACAGGGGAATTCCCGCGTTCTTCCTGCGCGGGCGGCGCGCCGGCGGGGGCGGGAGACAAAGGCGCGGGCGCTTCTTCGCCGGATTCATGAAAATACTTTTCAAGACTTTCCTGCTCACGTACGGCTGAAAGGAAGGGAGGTCCGTCCGCAAACGCGGGGGCTTCGGGGGCGGCAGGGGACGGCACGGGCACGGTTTCGACGTTTCCCACAGGCGGCGCGGGGAAACGGTCCCGCATGATGTCCGCGTGGTCAGCCGCGCCCCAGAAGCCTCTGGGGCGTTCCGGCGTACCCGGCGCCGCGGCAGGAAAAACAGGAGAAACATGCTCATGCCCATCGAAGGGATCAGCGCCCGCGGCAAGGGGGCTCGCGTCCGCCACGCGCTGAACGGCGCGCATGACCGCCACGAAGACGCCCTGCTCGTTCTGGAAGCGCACTTCCGATTTGGCGGGATGCACGTTGACGTCCACGGCGTCCGGGGCGATCTCGACGAAGAGGACAACCTGCGGATATTCCCGCGAAATGAGGCGCCCCTTGTACGCCTCGCGCACGGCGCGCTGGAGCAGACGGTCGTTGACGGCGCGCCCGTTGACATACATGAGCTGGCGGTCGGGGCGGGGCTGGGTCTGTCCCGGCGGGGAGGCCAGACCGAAAACGCGTATCCCGTCTGCGGAAGCGTCAAACGGGCGCAGCCGCTGCACAATGTCCGCAGGCCAGATCAGGGCAAGCCGCTCCGCCAGCGTCTGTCCCGCGGCAAAGCGGAAGACCTCCCGCGCCGCGGAGCCGGATACGCTTTTCAGGATAAACTCCACGTCCGTCCGGGCAAGGGCCAGCCGCGCCAGCCAGTCCTGCGCTCTTTTGAATTCGGTGGCGGGCGTTTTCAGAAACTTCAGCCGCGCGGGGACGCAGGCGAACAGGTCCCGCACCTCCACCACCGTGCCCCGCGGCAGGGACGAGACGCCGCGGCCGGACTCGCGCCCCTGCTCGACGTGTACCCAGGCGGCCTGCACGCCGTCCGGCGTGGTCACGGCGGATTCCAGGCGCAGGGACGAAACCGAGGCGATGCTCGGCAGGGCCTCTCCCCGGAACCCGAATGAGGCGATGCGCCAGAGATCGTCCTGCGAGGCGATTTTGCTGGTGGCGTGCCGTGTCATGGCGAGGCGCATCTCGCCCTCGGGGATGCCCGATCCGTTATCCGCCACGCGGACAAGGCTGTGCCCGCCGTTTTCCAGCGAAACCTCAACCCGCGTCGCGCCGGCGTCCAGGCTGTTTTCCACAAGTTCCTTCACCACGCTGGCAGGCCGCTCCACCACCTCGCCGGCGGCGATCTGGTTGCGCAGCTCCACAGGCAGTATGGCAATGGTTTTACGTGCGTCGTTCATAACCAAAGTATACAGGCTCGCCGTCCGCGGCGCAACCCCGGGCCTGCCCCCCCTTTTTTCCGGCGGAAACAGGCCTGTTTTGGCAAAAAACGCCTCTTTCCGCCCATGCCGGAACAAAAAGGCCGCGCGCGAGACGGCCCGGATGCCGCAAATCGAAATTTTCTTCGCTTTTCTCTTTCGAAAAGAAAAAACGCGTTGATCTTTTTTATCGTCTATGTTATCGGAATACATGAGAAGAAGCATTGCTCAGCCCCTCTTCTCCGGAACTGTTTTTCCCCTGATGAAAACCATACAAAAACCGTACAAAAAGGAGAGTTTCATGCCCGAAGCCTACAACGAGGAGCTGGTG
>Ga0208297_1000686_pt1 | contig 55035 bp, 49 predicted proteins | sample LMS_cellobiose_e_FD_187367 | JGI IMG/M metagenome (GOLD analysis project Ga0208297, IMG submission 187367) | Rumen-fistulated moose microbial communities from Alaska, USA - LMS_cellobiose_enrichment (SPAdes) (version 2) | ecosystem: Host-associated > Mammals > Digestive system > Stomach > Rumen... | reverse complement strand
TTATAAAAAAAATGAATTTGATATATAGCTGTTAAAAGTATACACCCGTATCATAGCAACAGTACAAGGAGGTCTTGTATGGATATCAAACGTGTAGGTGTAGCTGGGACAATGGAATCCAGTGACATCATCATTGAGTTGTCTCCAGAAAACAGCTCCAAAACAATCATCGATTTGACAAGCAGTGTATATAAACAGTTTGGCGAGCATATCAGGAATCTCATATCGGAAACATTGCTGGAAATGGGGATCAATGGCGTCCGGGTCAAGGCTGTGGACAAGGGGGCCCTTGATTGCGTGATTCGGGCAAGAGTTCGCGCGGCGGCATGCCGGGCGGCTGAAACCAGCTATGACTGGAGGGGGGCATCAAAGTGAAACTGCGCAGAACTATGTTGTTCGTTCCTGGCAATAATCCTGGAATGATAAAAGATGCAGCAATTTATGATGTCGACAGCATCATGTTTGACCTTGAAGATTCCGTATCTCCAGCGGAAAAGGACGCTGCACGTTTTCTGGTATATGAGGAATTAACTGCCCTGGATTTCAGAGACAAGGAACTTATTGTCCGTGTCAATGCCTTGAATACACAAAATGGGATTGATGATCTTGAGGCTATGGTGCGTACAAAAAAAGTCGCTATCCGACTTCCAAAAACAGAATCTGCCCAAGATATTATTGACTGTGAGCGGGAAATCGAGCGCATCGAAAAGGAAAATGGCATTCCTGTCGGCGTTACCAAAATGGTTGCAGCTGTCGAAAGTGCGTCGGGCGTCCTCAACGCGCGGGAAATTGCCCTGGCAAGCAAACGCCTTATCGCCATTGCCCTTGGCGCGGAAGACTACGTTACGGATCTGAAGACCACCCGATCGCCGGAAGGTATCGAACTTTTGTTTGGGCGAAGCATGATTTTGCTGGCCGCCCGGGCCGCAGGCATCGACGCCATTGATACGGTTTATTCTGATATCAATAATGAGGAAGGTCTGCGGGCCGAAACAATGCTCATCAAGCAGCTTGGATTTGATGGGAAGAGTATTATCAACCCACGCCAAAGCAAAATCATTCATGATGTGTTTACTCCCGGGGAAAAGGAACTTCGTAAATCCATTGCAATCATGAAAGCTATCAAGGAAGCCCATGCCCGGGGAAGCGGCGTCATTTCCCTTAACGGGAAAATGATCGACAAGCCGATCGTCCTGCGGGCGGAACGCACGCTTGCCCTCGCCAAGGCGGCTGGAGTGAAATTTGAGGAGGCCGACAGTGTTTGCGCGTAGTTTGGAAACGATAGAGGGATGGGATGAGCTCAAAGGGGTGTCTGGCAGCTATCAGGACACGCGGCGCAGCCTTGCGCGTGAAAACGGCATCCTGTCAAGTCTGGAAGAAGCTATTCGCCTTTCTGGCTTGAAAAATGGCATGACCGTTTCGTTCCATCATCATTTCCGTGATGGAGATCGCGTTGTCAACATGGTCATGACCAAGTTGGCGGAAATGGGGTTTAAGGATTTGGTTGTGGCTGCCTCCTCGCTGTCAAGTTGCCATGCGCCATTGATAGATCTTGTCAAACAGGGCGTCATCCGGCGTTTTGAGACAAGCGGGTTGCGGGGAAAGCTCGCTGAGGCGATTTCAGCAGGGCTTATGGATATTCCCGTCGTGTTCCGCAGCCATGGTGGCCGCGCATACGCCATAGAAAGCGGACAGCTTCCAATTGACGTGGCCTTTATCGGCGCTCCTTCCTGCGACAATTGCGGTTATGTTAACGGATACAGCCGCGAGGGAGATAACTCCATCATGTGCGGCTCATTGGGCTATGCCATGTGCGATGCCCAATACGCCCGTAAAACCATCGCGTTGACCAGTAATCTGGTGCCCTACCCGAATGTGCCCAGAGCCATCCCGGCTACAAACGTCGATTATGTGGTTGTTGTTCCTGAAATTGGGGATCCTGCAGGCATCATGAGCGGAGCGACGCGCTACACTAAGAATCCAAAAGAACTGCTCATTGCGGAACAAGCCGCTCAGGTTATCAAGAACAGCGGCCTTTTTGTCGATGGCTTTTCCATGCAGATGGGATCTGGGGGGGCTTCGCTAGCCGTAACCCGTTTCCTCCGGGAAATGATGCTGAAGGAACACATCAGTGCAGGTTTTGGCCTCGGTGGCATTACGGGAAGCATGGTGGCATTGCACGAGGAAGGTTTGGTTCGCAAATTGCTTGATGTGCAAAGTTTCGACCTCGTGGCGGCAGAATCCTTAAAAAACAATAGATTTCACCAGCAAATTTCCGCCTCTTCCTACGCAAGTCCCGGCCAGCCGCATGCAGCTGTAAATCAGTTGGACATCGTGGTGCTTTCCGCACTGGAGATTGACACAGATTTCAACGTCAATGTGCTTACAGGTTCGGACGGCACGATTCGCGGCGCTATCGGCGGGCATCAAGACACGGCTGCCGGAGCAAAAATGACCGTTGTCGTCTGCCCGCTGACCCGCGGACGGATAGCCAGCGTTGTAGACAAAGTTGATACCATTGTTACGCCTGGCGCTGATGTCAACGTTTTGGTTACCGATTACGGTGTGGCCGTCAATCCCGCTGATGGCGAGTTGTGTGACCGCCTGAAAAAGGCTGGGCTTCCCATACACTCTATTGCTGAATTCCGCGATAGGGCCAGGCAAATGCTTGGCGTTCCCGCCCCTGTGCGTCATGGCTCTAAAGTCGTTGGTATCGTTACCTATCGTGACGGCTCTGTTATTGATCTCATCAACCAAGTAGAGGAATAAGCCATGATCACCATTCATGAAAAAGGCGGCTACCTTATCGGTGGGAAAAACGTTATCCCGGCCGGTGGCGGGATGGATGCAAAACTTGCTGCACTGTCCCCAAAAGTGCCTGCCCCCGAAGAAGCCCGCAAAGGGACCATCACTTGGGGGATCTTAGAGCGGCACAACCATTCGGGTAACATGAATCAACTCAGCCTGGTCTGCGACTGCCTGGCTTCACACGATATTACCTTTGTCAATATCATTCAGACAGCAAAAGCCAGCGGCATGACACGTTTTCCCATGCCATTTGTCCTGACGAACTGCCACAACAGCTTGTGCGCTGTAGGCGGCACTATCAACGAAGACGATCACATCTTCGGCCTTTCGGCTGCCAAGAAGTATGGCGGAGTGTACGTTCCGCCGCATCTTGCGGTTATGCATACATACCTGCGGGAAATGTACGCCGGCTGCGGTTCCGTCATCATGGGGTCGGACAGCCATACCAGGTATGGAGCTGTAGGGACAATGGGGTTTGGCGAAGGCGGCGGAGAACTTGTCAAACAGTTGCTGGGCAAAACATATGACATACGGTATCCCGGCGTAGTCGGTGTCGTTCTTAAAGGAAAACTGAAGCCTGGCGTAGGGCCTCATGATGTGGTGCTGGCTCTGATCGCGGCCGTTTTTGACAGTGGTCTGGTCAAAAATAAGGTGCTTGAATTTGTGGGCGATGGAATTGCCTCATTGTCTATGGATACGCGCAACGGCATTGACACCATGACCACCGAGACAGCCTGTCTTTCTTCCATCTGGAAAACGGACACCCATACGGAAACCTTCTTGCGCCAGCATGGCCGCCCTGAGGCTTTCCGCTGCCTGGAACCGGCCGACGTCGCGTTTTATGATGTTATGATTGAAATCGATCTGGCTGGGATTGAGCCGATGATCGCTCTTCCCTTCCATCCGTCCAACGCCTTTCCCATTAACGTCGTTCGGGACAACCTCGCAGACATTATTCATAAAGTGGAACAAGACGCAGTCAAACTGATCGGCAATCGTGGCTTCAAATATGATTTGAGTAGGAATATCGCTGACGGTAAACTGCGTTTTGATCAAGCCACCATTGCCGGCTGCGCGGGCGGAACCTTCGAAAATCTTTTCCGCGTAGGCGAATGCCTGCGCGGGACCAATATAGGGCGAGAACACTTTTCCCTGGCTGTCTATCCGTCATCGCAGCCCGTCGCCTTGGCGCTTTCGAAGGAAGGTGTTTTGAATGCCTTGATGCTGTCCGGGGCCACTATCCGTACAGCTTTCTGCGGTCCATGCTTTGGCGCCGGAGACGTGCCTGCCAATGGAACATTTGCCGTCCGGCATACCACACGGAATTTCCCGAACCGGGAAGGGTCGCAGCCCGCAAAAGGACAAATGGCCTATACGGCTCTCATGGACGCCAGATCCATTGCCGTTACAGCGCGCAACGGCGGGATACTTACTCCAGGCACGGAGGCAGAGTGGGATGAATCTGTGCCAGACTATGCCTTCACCTCCGAAATCTATGCAGGCCGCGTCTACAATGGATTCGGTAATCCGCATCCTGAACAGGAACTCATCTACGGGCCCAACATTGTGGACTGGCCGGAAATAAGCCCCTTAGCCGAACACTTATTGCTGGGGGTTGCCTCTGTCATTACGGATCCAGTCACGACTACTGACGAGCTGATTCCCTCCGGAGATACTTCATCCTACCGCTCCAACCCCATTGCCATGGCTGAATTTACACTCTCCCGCAAGGATCCCAGCTATGTGGGGAACGCCAAGCGGTACCAGGCCATGGAACGGATACGTCTTGAGGGAAAGAATCCGGCGGAAAACGAAAAGGGCCTTGCCAGTGCACTGGAAGCTATTCATGCCATCAAGGGATATGAACAGACGAACTTTGATGCCATCGGGTTGGGCTCGGTGTTGTATGCTCATCGCCCCGGCGACGGCAGTGCACGCGAACAGGCCGCGAGTTGTCAGCGTATGCTTGGCGGTTGCGCAAATGTCGCGCATGAGTATGCGACGAAGCGGTATCGGAGCAATCTGCTGAATTGGGGGATGCTGCCATTCCTCATGGCTGACGGTCCAGATATGGCCGTCGGCGATTACCTGTTCATTCCAGACATCAGACAGGCTATTCTAAAAAAGGCGGAGGTCATTGACGCCTACATCATCGGAGGAGGTAAAAGCAAACTGAAAAAGCTTTCCCTTGGTGAACTGACTGACGAAGAACGTAAAATTCTTCTGGAAGGTTGTCTGATGAATTATTATCGTCACGCAAAATAATAATCGGGTTGCCGTCTCCGGGTTTCCCGGGGACGGCCTTTAACTCCACATGATGGATATATCTGTTCCACTTACGGACACAAACGCCGACATGACGCGTTTTTTCAGGATGCTGGCCGCACGCGACGCTCGCTGGCAACGTCGGTTTGACCTTTGCAGTATTCACCGGTTACCAGTCCTTTCTTTAACTCTTCGAGTCCCTTACAAGTTACGTGTTTCTTCCCGCATGAGGAAGCTGGGCGAAGAATTTTGGAATAAAATACTCCAGCTGCCTTTCCCCTCGTCAACGTCGTCCCGGGGGCCGCTGAGTATCTACGTCAGATACAATGAAACAGAGCAGACAGACGACGGTTTTCAGGCATTCGCGGCCCTTCTGGTGCCGGTAAAGGAGCTCAAGCTTTTTTCCATACATGTCGAAACAGATTTTTTTTTCGGCCCTCTCATTGATCTCGACGTGATGGAGGCAGGTGTTTCTCAAGAGCGGGCAAACCTGGGGTTCCCCCCTCGAAAGTGTCTTGTCTGCGATCATGATGCAAAAGAGTGTTCCTCGCGCTGTACGCATTCCCTGGAAGAAACGGAAGAGGCCGTCAGGCGAATACTCGCCGGGGTAAGGCTGTGAGCCTCCAGATCCATGGCATCGGCGACCTTGCCTGTCAGGCATTGTACGACGAAGTCCGTGTTTTTCCAAAACCCGGACTTGTTACCCCTTTCAGCCGGGGGGCGCATGCGGACATGGATTTTTTTCATTTTCTCTGCAGCATACGGGCGCTCAGGCCCTATTTCAGCGCCTGTGCTGATTTAGGAAAAGACTGGGCACAAAAACGGTTTCCTATATCTCTGCTGCTTCAGGAGCTGAAACCGCTTGGCCGTACTGCTGAAAGAAATATGCTCAAAGCTACAGAGGGGATTAATACGCACAAAGGAGCTATTTTTTCATTGGGCATTTTGTGTGCCGCTGCCGGAAACGTGTTTGATGACGATTCGTTCGGCATTGGGCTGATACTGTCTACGGCCGCAAGGATAACGGCTGGGGTGGTTGAACTTGACTTCGGCCCGATTTTATGTGGAAAGCCGCCGCAGACAGCAGGAGAACGGTTTTTCCTGAGTCACGGCATCACAGGAGCCAGAGGGCAGGCAGAAAGCGGTTTTAAAGAAGTCCGCGAACATGCATTGCCGGTATTGCGGCAAAGCCTGCAGGCAGGGCTGTCTTTCAATGATGGCTGTGTCAACGCGTTACTGGAACTCATGGCCATCACTGACGACACAAATATTTTACATCGTGCAGGATTTGACGGCTTATGCTTTGTCAAACATTCTGCCGCTGCCATTCTTGCTTGTGGAGGGTTTTATACTTCAAAAGGGAAAAAAGCTGTTGATGAATTTGATAAATGTTGCGTGGAAAAAAATATCAGCCCTGGCGGCGCAGCGGATCTTCTTGCTGTAACTATTTTTTTGCACAGTATCGAGAAAACGATGCATTCATTACGCTGAGAATAAACCAAAGGAAAGAATATGTTGGAAGCACATGTTGAATGGATTGAAGGCGATGGGGTTGGGGCGGAAATTTGGCGCGCAGCGCGTCCGGTTATTGACGCAGCTGCGGAGCGGGCCTATGGCGGTGCGCGCAGGCTGTACTGGCATGAGCTGCTGGCCGGAGAAAAGGCCATGCGCGAAATGGGGTCTCCTCTGCCCGAATCCACGTTGAACAGTTTACGGAAGGCAACGCTTGCCATGAAGGGGCCTTTGGGCACCCCTGTGGGAGGAGGCATCCGGAGTCTTAACGTCGCGATGCGGCAGGGGCTGGATCTGTACGCCTGCATTCGGCCCATTCGCTATTTCGACGGGCTCGAAACCCCGGTCAAGCATCCTGAACAGGTCAACATGGTCGTATTCCGTGAAAACACTGAAGATGTCTATGCGGGCATCGAGTACAAGGACAGCACGCCTGAGGCTGCGCGGCTGATTGCCTTTCTGCGTGACGAATTGGGTGTGCGAAGCGTATCCCCTGAGGCTGCCATTGGCATCAAACCCATGACCGCCTTCGGCTCCAAGCGGCTGGTGCGCCGGGCTATCCGTTTCGCACTGGCGCACAAGCTGCCCAGCGTTACCCTGGTTCATAAGGGCAACATTATGAAGTTTACCGAAGGCGGATTTCGCCAGTGGGGGTACGACGTGGCGGCGCAGGAATTCGCAGACACGACCTGCACAGAAAAGGAGAGCATCCCCGGGCGGTTGGTGATCAAGGATCGCATTGCCGACGCCATGTTTCAGGAGGCGTTATTGCATCCGTCGCGCTACAGTGTGCTGGCCACGCCTAACCTGAATGGCGATTATCTGTCCGATGCCATTGCAGCACAAGTGGGAGGGCTGGGTATGGCGCCGGGCGTGAACATGTCGGATACGCTTGCTTTTTTTGAAGCCACCCACGGTACTGCTCCAGATATTGCCGGACAGGACAAGGCCAATCCGTGCAGCCTGATTTTGTGCGGCGCCATGTTGTTCGAGCATCTGGGCTGGAACGAGGCCGCCGCACTTGTGCGCGGTGCGGTGGAAAAAGCACTGGCCGGCCGGACAGTCACGGCTGATCTGGCAGGACAGTTGCCAGGAAGCCGCGTGGTGGGTTGTACGGCCTTTGGTGAAATCATCGGCAGTTGTTTGTAGCGGACGGATCAGAAAGGACGTTTTCCGGTGCCTCGCGCTGGAAAGCGTCCCTTCTTGTCCCTTATATACGGTGGCCTTGCTGCTTATCTTGGGGCGGCTCTCTGCATCAGATGAGGGCGCGGAGAATATAGCAGTTAGGCCATGTGCTTTTTCACAAAGTTGGTTATGAGCCTGTGACGAGTGTAAATGGCCGGCGGATGGTGTTCGGTTCTCGAAAGGTTCAAAAACTCGCTTCATCTGGGGCAGAGCACTAAATAAAATCCCCCGAAGACTCGGGGGATGCAATATGGTGGGACGTGTGCGGATTGAACGCACGACTCTCTGCTTAAAAGGCAGATACTCTACCGTCTGAGTTAACGTCCCTTTCAGCGCGAAACTATTAACCGTGCCTCTTGTTCTTGTCAAGTCTCTGCTGACGGGCTGCGGGAAAAACCTGTAAAACCCCATGCCGGCAGAGACGTTTTCCCGCCCGTTCCGTGTGAGTTAGCCTTGCAGGGCCTTTTTGAAGCCGTCCAGTGAGCGGCTGATGACCTCTTCCTGTACGCAGAAAGCGAGGCGGAAATGGCCGGGGCCGCCGAATCCAGAGCCTGGCACAGCAAGGATGCGCTGCTTCAGCAGGTTTTGACTGACGAAGGCTACATCGTCGCTGATGGGGGATTTGGGGAAAAAATAGAAGGCGCCGCGCGGCATATGGAATTCGTAGCCGGCTTTGGTGAGCACTTCTGCCATCATATCGCGGCGACGTGCATAAACAGATACGTCAACGGTGGAATTGAGCGCCTCGGCCATGAGGTGCTGGCCGACGACCGGCGGGTTGACGTATCCCAGCACGCGGTTGGAAAGCGTCAGGGCCGCGACAAGCTCTTCGCGCCCCCGCATGCGGGGGGACAGGGCGAGGTAGCCCAGACGTTCTCCTGGGATGGAAAGGTTTTTGGAGAATGAGCTGACAACGACTGCGTGTTCATACAAAGGCAGCAGGGATGGAACCTGCGCGCCGTCAAAGGCAAGGAACCGGTAGGGCTCGTCAGCAACAAGAAAAATAGGGCGGCCGTTTTCGGCGCTTTTCTTTTCCAGGAGCGCGGCGAGTTTTGTCAGTTCCTCAAGCGAATAGATGACGCCGGTGGGGTTGTTCGGCGAATTGAGGATAAGCGCTCTGGTGCGGGGCGTGATAGCGGACGCAAGGGCGTCAAGATCCAATGCAAAGGTATTGGGCTTGGAGGGCACTGTGTCAAAGCCGCCGCCGTGATTGCGGGCATAGGCGCCGTATTCCACAAAATAAGGGCGGAATGAAAGAACCAGATCCCCTGGCTCAAGGACAGAGTGGAACAACGCGTTGATCGCGCCGGCTGCGCCGCAGCTCAGCACCACGTCGTCGGCAGAGAGCGCGATGCCCTGCTCGACGGACAGGTGTCTGGCCAGCATTTCGCGCGCCCACGGAAAGCCCGCGTTGGGCATGTAGCCCAGAGAGAAGGGTTCACCCGCGCGAGCGGCGAGCTTGCGCAATCCTTCGGCCACGGCGGGAGGAGGGGGCAGATCGGGATTGCCGAGACTGAAATCGCAGACGGCGTCTTCACCGAATTCCTGTTTCATCTGAATGCCTGCTTCAAACATCCGGCGGATCCAGGATCCGCCTGCCATAGCCTCTTTCATCTGTTTTGTGATAAGCGACATGCCCGCCTCTTGTGTAAAAAGGGTTGAGAACTTTTTGCTACCCCCAAAACCTTGTTTCTGTCAAAACCTGATGAGGGTGCGGCCCTTGCGGACAGGCGGCCCATTGTTATTGCCGCCAGCCTCATGTGAAAGGAAACAGCGCCGGGAACGGGTATCCCTCTTTCCCCGGTAACGGCGCCGCTTCGCCGGGAGGTGGAAAGAACACGGCTTGCTCACGGCTGTCTTTCCGAGGTATAGCAGGAAAAAGCCGAAGAAAAATGATGAGAAGGCTGAGATTGGCGATTGACATTCGTTGCTCAGAGGGTATGTTCCTTCCCCGCGTGTGAAATGTCTTGCGTTTTTCATGGGACATGGCGATGCCGGTCAGGTTTCAGCGTGCTTCCTCGAAGGGCAGGAGCGCGGGGATGAGGATCTGTATCCGTATATGTGGATGAGCCTGCGGCAGAATCGGGAGCGATGCTGAGCCATGCTAACTACTTACGTACTGTGCCTTACAGCCAGTTTCATAGGCGGCATTATTGACAGTATCGCTGGCGGCGGCGGGCTGCTTACCATGCCAGCCATGCTCCTTGCGGGGTTGCCTCCGCATGCCACGCTCGGCACGGGCAAATTTGCTTCCACCATTGGTACCGTCCCGGCATTGCTCAATTACGCGCGCAACGGCTTTGTCGTTTGGCGCATGGTTCCGGCGGGTGTGGCCTGCGCGCTGCTGGGGTCTTGGTGCGGGTCGCTGCTGGCTTTGCGTTTGGACAGCTCCACGCTTGGAAAAGTGCTTATATGTCTGCTGCCCGTCGGCCTGTTGGTGACTCTGCTTCCTAAGAAAGAAAGAAGCGTGTCCCCGCTTCCGCAGACCGGCTGGCGATTCTGGACATCGCTGGCAGGAGTAACCTTCGGCGTGGGAATGTATGATGGTTTTTTTGGCCCCGGCGCAGGAAGTTTTTTTATCCTGGCGTTCCATTTTATCCTGCGGATGGGACTTGTCGAATCCTCAGGCACTGCCAAGGTGTTCAACCTGACTTCCAATGCCGGCGCCATGATAGCCTTCTGCCTGAGCGGGCATGTGTGGTACGCGCTGGCCGTGCCCATGGCATGTGCAAGTATGGCGGGGAATTGGCTTGGCAGCAGGCTTGCCATCTGTACTGGGCCTGCCCTGGTAAAAAAGTTTCTGGGAGTATCTCTCATGTTGCTGATGGCAACGTTGATTTTCAGAGCGGTGCGCCAATGATCCGCGCGCTGCAAAATACTTACGTCGGGGGGCTTTACCTTTGAGCAGCTTGTTGGTAAAGTAGTCCACGTTATTATAGTAGTGCTCGGAGGCTCTCTTGATGAGAGCCGAGAAAAATTCAACCCAACCTACGGAGGCCTTTCATGAAGTTCACCCGTCTTCTTGCTCTGACGGTCGCTATGGTTTTCGCCTGCGCGTCCGTTGGTTTTGCCGATGACGCCCAGTCGTTCGCAAAACGTATCGACAGCTTTAACTATCTCGTCGACCAGTCCGGATCCATGATGATGGGCTACAAGGGCGGCAAAACCAGTAAAATCGCACTGGCCAAGCAGGCTATGGCGCGCGTGAACGACGCCGTGCCGGAACTCGGCTATTCGGGTGGCCTGTATACCTTCGCACCTTATGGCACTGTGGTGAAGCAGGGCGAGTGGAACCGCGCTTCCATGGCCGCTGGCATCAACAAGATCAAAGATGAACAGCCCATTTTTGGACGTCTCACTCCCATGGGGCCTGGCCTTGTTGAACATACTCCCGTGATCTCCGACATGGCGAAGAAAGCCGGTGTGATCATCGTTTCTGACGGTGCTGCGAACCGTGGCGTCGATCCTGTGGCTGAAGCCAAGGCCATCTACGCGGCCAACCCGGATGTGTGCTTCCACATCATTTCCCTGGCCGATACCGCTGAAGGCCAGGAAGTGCTGAAAGCCATTGCCGATCTGACCCCTTGTTCCGTGATGGTGGACGCCGCTGATCTCGTTCAGAACGATGCCGCCGTTGACAAGTTTGTGCTCGACGTGTTCTGCATGCCCCTCAAGGAAGAAGTTATCGTCCTGCGCGGTGTGCATTTCGCTTATGACTCCACCGAGCTGAAGGCTCCGGCCCGCGCTGTCCTGGATGAAGCTGCCAACTACCTGCAGAAGAATCCCAACAAGAAGCTTGCCCTGCTTGGCTACACCGACAGCACCGGCTCCGACGCTTACAACCTCGGTCTGTCCCAGCGCCGCGCTGACGCCGTCAGGAATTATCTGATCGAGAAGGGTGTGAACGGCTCTATGCTGAGCACCCGCGGTATGGGCAAGTCCTTTACCTATGATAACGCCACCAGTGAAGGCCGCGCCATGAACCGCCGTTGCGAACTGGTGTACGAAAACTGAGTGAGCTCTCAAAAAGGGACACTGAGGCCTTGAATTCGGAAGGGCCCGGCGGGCGTATCCGCCGGGTTCTTCTTTTGGGTACCAAGGAGATTCCCCTTGCTGAAAAAATTTGTACTGCTCCTGTTGACCATTTGTCTTGCGGCCTCCTGCGGCTTCGCCGCCGACCAGCAGAAGGCCAAGAAAACTGTCAAAAAGCAACCTCCCCGTCAGGAACGGCGTGTAGAAACGCGGGACGCTGTCTACCGCAAACTGGAAGGGTTTGCCGCTTCCCATGTCCAGAAATTGAACCGGAACCTGCGCCCAAACAGCACTCATATAACCGTTACCCAGGAAAAGGACAGATTCTGCGCGTGGTATCTGCAAATTGACCCTGCCACGATCAAAGTCGAGCTGAGCGATACTTCTTCTGTGGCGTGCCGGTATGTAGGGCATATTATTTATCATGAGCACCGCTTTGTTTCCTATGGCAAAACACGGAAAGAGGCGCTGGCCGGACGTTTCAAGGAAGCCAAGACGTGGCGGAAGCGGGAAATCGCCCGCTATGAAAAACGGGGATGGTGTTTTTAACATCCTGAACTGCTTGCATCTCTTGTACGAAAGGGGCCGTTTTGTCTGTTAATGACCCCGTGAAGTCTGCTGTGCAAAATGGTGTCGCGTCCTTCGGCGTGAAGTACAGCGTTGTTCCTCGCGGCACATCGTGAAGCCGGACAGGCTGCCTGCAGGGTAAGGGCCAGTCCCCCTGTGGGAATGCCAGGCTTTGCTGCGCGGAACCGCCGCAAACGGTTTTTGCCCGAAAAAGGTGTATTGCCGTAACATTTCAGGATTTCACTGAAAATTTTCCGGCCGTACCGTTTTTTCACCATACATGACCATCTGTTCCTCCTCCTTCTGCCGTGGGCCTCTGCTTGTTTTTCTGGGGGCGCTTGCCTTCAGCACGACGGGCAGTGTCTGCGCAATATTCATGCCTGATGCGACGCCCCTTTCATTGGCGCTTATCCGGGCGATTGGGGGGAGCCTTCTTCTTTTCCCCGTATGTGTGCTTAGTGGCCAACTCCATGCCTTTTCCCCGTTTCGGCAATGGCTGTCACATGAAACGCTTGAAGCCTTTGTCGGGATGCTTGGCTTTCAGCTGTTCTTTTTCGCGGCGTTGCCCGAAGCAGGAGTCACCGTCGCCACAGTGGTGACTATCGGATCTGTTCCTGTCGCGGTAGGCGTCCTTGGCCGGATTTTGCTCGGCGAGAAGCCGTCGTGCGTGTGGTACCGGGCCACGGCGCTGGCGTTGTTCAGCGTGGCGCTTCTTGGCTGGGCAAAAGGCGATGGAGAAACCGGTTCGGCCATGGGGGTAGGGCTTGCCGTCGCAGCTGGTTGCAGTTACGGTATGTTTGTAGTCAGAAGTAAAGGCCTGCTCGCGACACGGCCGCCTACTGTCCTCATGACGGCGTTTTTTGGCGGGACGGCGTTATGTCTTGCATGTGTCGGTGTTTTTATTTCCGGTGTCTCGCTGGAATGGCTGGGACGGCCAGCCGGACTTGGCGGCGCTGTTTTTCTGGCGGCGGTCAGTACGGCATTGGCCTATATCCTGACATTGAGCGGCTTGCGCCGCACCCCTGTGGCACTGGCGGCCACACTGGCTTTGGGAGAACCTCTGGGGGCGTCGGTATTGGGGATCTGTCTCTTGGGTGAGCCGCTTGGCCTGCTGACAGGCACGGGGCTTGTTCTGCTGTTTGTCAGCATGATTATGCTGGGGCGCCAATAACCGTTAACATGCATACCGGCGGTTTTTCCCGGACTGCCTTTCCCTTTATGGCAAGCAAGGCGTTGACAATTGGCGGAATCAATGAAATTTTTTTTCCTCTGCCTCCTTTGAGAAGAGGCAATTCATATGGCCTGTGCGGGCCATGGCGAGAGCGGCCGGCGGGCTGCCGGCTGTGAATCGAAAAACAAGGAGCATGACATGAGCATCCTGTTGATGGCGGACTTGGATTTAAACGGAAAAATTGCCGTGCTGCGCGAAGATCTGAATGTCCCTGTCAAGGAAGGGAAGATCACCAGCGACAAACGTATCCGGGCCTCGCTGCCTACCATTCAGCTTGCCCTCAAAAAAGGCGCTGGTGTCATTGTGCTGTCACATTTGGGACGCCCCGAGGAAGGCGTGTTTTCGGCTGAGAATTCTCTTGCCCCTGTGGCAGCGCGCCTGTCGGAACTTTTGGGGATGGATGTGCCGCTGGTGCCGCTGGAAGCACTGGCGTCGGGCAAGGTCAAGGCAGAACCAGGCAAGGTGTTGCTGTGCGAAAATGTCCGCTTTGAAAAAGGCGAAAAGAAAAATGTTGAAGCCCTGGCCAAGCAATGGGCGGCTCTGGGCGACGTGTATGTGATGGATGCGTTTGCTACGGCCCACCGCGCCCAGGCCAGCACCGAGGGAGCTCTGCGGTATGCCAGAATCGCGTGCGCAGGTCCGTTGATGGCTGCCGAAGTGGCGGCTACCGGCCGCATTATGGAGAATTCCGCGCATCCACTTCTGGGGATCATCGGCGGTTCAAAGGTATCCACCAAGCTGCTGGTCATTGAGAATCTGTCCAAGCGCGTGGACAAATTGATCGTGGGAGGCGGCATAGCCAATACTTTCCTGAAAGCGGCTGGTTTTCCTGTGGGCAAATCGTTGTGTGAGGACGATCTGGTACCCGACGCCAAGCGCATCATGGATGCGGCTGCCGCACGCAATACCCCGATTCCGCTCCCTGTTGATGTGGTGGTGGCTCCGGCCCTTGCCGCTGACGCCCCGGCATGCGTGCGGAGTGTCAAGGATGTGAAAGAAGACGAGATGATTCTTGACATCGGGCCTGAAACCGCCCGGCAGTATGCGGCCATTATCGCCCAGGCCGGAACCGTGGTGTGGAACGGGCCTGTGGGCGCGTTTGAAATCGACCAGTTTGGCGAAGGGACAAAGGCCGTGGCCGCAGCTGTGGCTGACAGCCCTGCCTACACCGTCACTGGCGGAGGCGACAGTATAGCTGCGTTGGAAAAGTATGGCTGCATCGATCGAGTTTCTTATGTTTCGACGGCTGGCGGCGCATTTCTTGAAGTGCTGGAGGGCAAGACGCTGCCCGCCATTGCCGCCTTGCGCGACAGAGCGAAGGCTTAAGTGAAGAAAACTGCTTTTCCTCATGTGGACGCATCCTCGGATGCGTCCACCGCATCGCCGGCCCGGAAACAGGCTCCAAAGGAGCAGCCGCCAACTATTCGGAAAAAGGGCGGAAATGCTTTTATGCGGTCTGAAGGAGAACGTCCGACGGCGCGATGTTCCGAAGACTCGGGGGCAGGAAAAGGGCGGTCTGGGCGGCGTGATTTCGGGAAAGACAGAGGACAACGCTCGCGTTTTGCGCCTCTGGGGCCCGCTGACACAAAAGATTCTGTCGGGGTGCGCCTGAAAGGCGTTGTACCGCGCCGCGCGTTCGTTCCGGATCCCTTTTTCAGCCGCGCCATGGAGCTGATGCCGGATGCGCTCAACGCGGTGATGCCACTGCGCAGCGCCCATCATGCGGATCTTCCGGATGCCGTGCGTGAGCTTTCCGCGCAGCTTACTGCCGAACGTTCTGCCCTGAGCCGCCCTTACTGGACATCTCCCCGTCTGGTCTCCGCGTATCTGCGCTATTTCCTGCCGTGGAACCTGCTTCGTCTGCACCGGCTGTTCAGGGCATTGCCCCTGGCGGCGCCTGAAGGCAGCAGAACCGTTTTGCTTGACGTGGGCAGCGGGCCCCTTTCCGTGCCATTGGGATTGTGGTTGTCCAGACCAGAATGGCGGGCTGCATCTGTCCAGCTGATTTGCACGGATACGGCGCCGCATCCCATGGCGTTGGGGGAGGCGCTCTTTCGCCAGCTGACCCGGATGTGCGGCGAGCCGTTGCGCTGGGAAATCCGGCTGGAACGCCGCCCGATTCTGCGGGCGCTTTCCTTGGCGTCGTTGTCCCCTCAGCTGGTGACCGGCGGCAATGTGCTGAATGAATGGCAGGATCGCAGTGAAGATGCCGATGATACCCTGGCTGATCGCTTGAGCGAAGTCACCGGAGCCATAGCGAGGCTGCTGCCTCCAGGCGGTATGGCGCTTTTTGTAGAGCCGGGGACGCGTCTTGGCGGCATGTTGACCGCCAATTTACGTACGACGGCTCTGGAAGACGGACTCGTTCCCGTGGCGCCATGCCCGCACGCGGAACCATGTCCGCTTTTAGGCAGACGTGACCGCGGCTGGTGTCATGTACACGAGGAACTTGCCGGTGAAATGGCGGTTCCTGCCTGGCTGGCAGGTCTTGCAAGCGCCGCACGGCTTGCTAAGCAGGCGCTCAGCTATGCATACATGTTGATTCAGCAGCCGCGCACGCCTGAAAGGAATGACGGCGCATTTCCTGACGGGCTGGTTCTGGGAAAAGAGAAGGCCGGAGAAGATAGAGCAGGCGGGATGCCTGTTGGACTCAAAGGCAACACAGCTTCACAGCATGCAGTCAATGATTTGGGGATGCCGGGCGTTGCCAGAGAGCTGAATGCGCGGCTTTTATCCGATGCGTTTCTTGTGCCGGAGCTGGGGCAGGCGCGGTATGCCTGTTCGGAGCTTGGGCTTTTGCTGGTGGCGCATGCAGTGCGCTTTGGTGCGGGAGGGCTGATCCGCTGCCGGCTGCCATCGCATCCGCGGCGGGATGCGAAATCGGGAGCGTTGATAGCGGAGCCCGTCTGAAAGAAAAAGAGGAGGACCCCCTCCTCTTTTTTTATGGCGTTTCAAACGGAAAACAGGGCCAGCCTGGCTGACTGCACTGCCGGCCCCTGTCATTTTTTAGGATACCGCTGTCAAAAGCCCTCAATCTCTGGCCGGGACAGGCGCACGGCCAATGGAGTAATATTCGACGCCAGCGGCCTGCATTTCGGCGAGGGTGTAAATGTTTCTGCCGTCATAAACCAGCGGAGTGCGCATCAATGCCTTATAGGCGGCGGGCTTGACGGCTTTTATTTCATTCCATTCCGTAAAGATGAAACACAGCTGTGCGTCTTTCAGCGCTTTTTCGGGAGAATCCGCGTAGGTGATGTTCGCTTCGTCGCGGAAGCGCGCGCGGAAATTGTCGGCGGCCACGGGATCATAGACGGAGAGCTTGGCGCCGCCGCGCAGCAGCAACGGGATATTGTCGAGAGACGGCGCTTCGCGCAAATCGTCTGTACCGGGCTTGAAGGCCAGACCGAGGATGGCAACCCGCAGGTCGCTGAAGGAAATGAGGCGTTGACTGGCCTTGTGAAAAAGGCGGAGCTTTTGCGCGTCATTGACTTTCACAGCGGCGGACACGGTGTGCAGATGATAGCCATTTTGTGTGGCGAGATAGTCAAGCGCTTTGGTATCCTTGGGAAAACAGCTTCCGCCGTAGCCGATGCCGGCAGAAAGAAAACGCGCGCCGATGCGTTCGTCATAAGACATCCCTCTGGCGACATCTTCAATATCGGCTCCGACCAGTTCACACAGATTGGCGATGTCGTTCATGTACGAAATTTTGAGCGCGAGGAAGACATTGGACGCGTACTTGATCATCTCGGCGCTGCGGCGGCTGACGTTGACAACAGGCAAATTGAAAGGCGCGTAGATTTCCCGGAGCATACGTTCGGCTGTCTCGCTTTCGGTCCCGATAATGATGCGTTCCGCATGCAGGGTGTTGTGCACCGCCGTGCCCTGCGCGAGAAATTCAGGATTGCTGGCTACCTCTATGCGCACGTTGGCGAGAAGTGAATCCTTGATGAAACGTTCTACTTTGTCGTTGGTACCGATGGGGACTGTGGATTTGACGACGACGAGCGTGTCTTTTTGCACAGATTCAGCAATCTGGCGGGCTACTTTCGCGACATAGGACAAGTCGGCTGAGCCATCAGGGCGTTCCGGCGTGCCCACGCCGATGAAAATCGTGTCGGCCGCGCGGTAGGCGGCGGCGTAATCTGTTGTGAAATGGAGTCTGCCTGCCGCGATGTTGCGCTGCATGAGTGTTTCAAGGTCTTGCTCATAAATGGGAGAGATGCCCTGCCGCATGAGCTCGATTTTTTTTTCATCCACATCCACGCAGACGACATTGTGGCCTTTTTCGGCAAAGCAGACCCCTGCGACAAGACCAACATATCCGGTACCAGCGACGGCAATATTCATGAATACTCCTTTGAATTGTTTGCGGAACCATGGACGAGAGTATTTGCTCTGAAGTCGTAACGGCTTTCCCCCGCAGGAGTTATACGTCCCTGAAAACACACGTTTTCAGGCCCTCTCTTTTTTTCTGCTTGGCGGAACCAGTTTTTTCAGTACAAGAACTGCCTCGTCCGCGCTGCTGACAATGCTCAGGCAGCTGCCCTCAATCATGGCATTGACCACAGAAAAGGCCGTGTCGCCGGCATGCCGGCTGTCCGTACGAATGCCAACGACAGGGATTTTCTTTGCGCAGGCAAATCCGATTTCCCATGCTGTACCGTCATCCACCTGCGCGCCATCCAGAAGGGCGACAACGACGTCGCACCCGAGCAGAGCGCCTTTGTCGGTTTCCATGATACGGCGCGGGGCGTCGGCGCCCCAGGAGGCGATCTGATTTGCGTCAAACAACTCGTAAGGCCAGATGACCTCATGCCCGGCCGAGATGAGTTTAGCCTTACATTTTCTGTGCCAATCCTGTTCCGCTTCGGAAAAAAGCGGTCCTGCCTGATAGACCTTCATGCACTGATCATTTCCTGTTGTATGAGCCTGAAAACATTGCCTGCCCTGCTTATGGCTTTTGGCGTCTGTCTTTTGCGGTCAGCGGAACGCATTGTGCTCAAAGAGGATTTTGATGCCGATGCCAATGAGCGTCAGTCCTCCGCCTAACATAGCTCCACGGCCCAGCGAGAGCGCGCTGGTCAGCCTGTATCCGAGGAAGAGCCCAAGGCCTGTGATGACGGAGCAGACGCCGCCGATAATGATGGATGGGCCCCAGGGGGAAATGTGCAATACCGAAAAAGACAGACCAACAGCCAGAGCGTCGATACTGGTAGCGATGGCCAGCAGGAAAAGCGTTCCTCCTCGTGACGGGTCCATTTTTTTATCGCTTTTTTTATCGAATGCAAAGGCCTCGCGTATCATGGAGCCGCCAACCCATGCCAGAAGCAGAAAAGCCACCCAGTGATCCCAGGCCTCAATAAGCGTCCTGACTGAAAGACCCAGCGCCCAGCCCACCACGGGCATGGCGAACTGGGAGAATCCGAAGGCTCCGGCCATGCGGAAATAGTGGCCTGCGGTGACGCGGGGCAGGGCGCAGGCTGTACCGATGGCCACGGCGAAGGTATCCATGGCAAGGGCGCAGGCGAGGGCGAGGATGGAGGCAATGGTCATTGTGTGTCTTCAGGATATTTGCCGCAGTAAGTGACGTGCCCGTGCTCGAGGCGCAGCAGATGCGTGATGGAAGGAAGAATTTCGCCTTCGTGGTGGGTGACCAGCACAATTTGCACGCCTTGAGCGATGAGTTCGTCCACGAGAGAGAGAAAATGCTCGCGCGAATCAGGGTCCAGCCCGGAGCAGGGTTCGTCCAGCAGAATGAGATCCGGCGCTCCGGCAATGGCCCTGGCCAGCAACAGGCGGCGCATCTCGCCTGTGGAGCAGTGCCTTATGGAACGTGAAGCGAGATGCCGCACCCCCAGCATGTCAAGACACTGCGCGGCCTCAACACGTTCGCTTTCGGTAATATTGCGATACAGCCCCACACTGTTGTCGATTCCGGAAAGAACCAGCTCTTCTCCGGTCAGATCGTAGGTATAGGTCGCCTGGCCCAGATCAGAGACCAGTCTGATCCCTTTGCGGATTTCGGAGAGAATGACGGTACGGCCGCCTTGCCGTTTGAGGTCGCGTGAAATGGACCCGCCCCAGGCGGGCACCTCATCTCCAGCCAAAAGCCGCATCAATGTGGATTTCCCAGCGCCGTTTTCACCAAGAACGACCCAGTTCTGGCCGGGTTCGATAGTCCAGTTGATATTGTGCAGGACAGGACGGCGGTTCAGGTAGACCGTGGCATTGCGTATTTCGATACGCGCTGCCGAAGGCGGCAGCGTGGAGGCGTGGGCGGCCAAACTGGTACCGGGCGGCGTGGAAACAGGAATTGGCGTGCCATCGCCGGGCAGGCGGCGATCGGATACCACGCGGCCTTCCGCCATGCAGATTTCACGGCACATCTTGTTTGGCAGGGTATTCGGACGGTGCGTGCTGATCACAAGAGTGGTCATGCGCGCGGCTTTATCCAGCATGGCGAGAAGAAGCTTGCGCGCTTCGCCGTCCAGACCGTCTGTCACTTCATCCAGCAGAAGAACAGCGGGATTGCGGATAAGCCCGCGTGCCACCAGCAGGCGCCGCAGCTCACCCTGGGAAAGTTCCGGAATCCGGCGCTCCAGTAGATCTTCCGCATCCAGCGCTTTCGCGAGGGCGCGGATGTGTGCGCTTTCCGCTGTTTCAGCATGGCGGAGGATGTATACCACGTCAGTGATGCCGCCAAGAATGAGATCTTCACCGGTGATGTCCCACCCCTGGACCAGAATTTTTTCCTGTTGGGCCGGCGCCACCAGCGCGGCCATGGCGCGTCCGGCCAGAGGGGATGTTTCGTCACCTTCAGCTGTGTGCCAGACAATGCTCGTTTCGGAATCCTGATCCGGCCACTGCTCGCCGCGCAGCAGGCGCAGCAGCGTGGATTTTCCGGCGCCGTTGCCCCCGCGCAGCACAAGATGTTCGCCTTCGCGCACAGTCAGCGTCACGCCGTCAAGTGCTTTGACCCCCTGATAGGTCACCCGTGCGTTCCGCACGTCGATGAGGGGGCGTTGTATACTGCCCATCAGATTCTCCTTCCGGTCATGCCGGCCGGAATCGTGTCCAGGCTGAAAAGCGTCTTTCCGCTGTCGGGAGGGACAACTTTTCGGCAGGCTTTTCCTCTGCGGATGTTGCCGTTTTTATAATGCGGTTATTTCAAAACGCCTGATCTATCGGTTCTTTTTCCACGAAATAGCGGCTTGTGGTGTAGCCAAAAGAGCGTGCATAGCGTTCCAGTTCGTCAAATTTCCATCCCACTTGTTCCACGGCGTGAGCATCCGAGGCGAAAGAAACCGGCAGATGCAGTTTCGCGGCCATGGCCATGATTTCCGGGCAGGGATAAATCTCCTTGCACGGCTTGCGCAGGCCCGCGGCGGAAATTTCCATCGCCATTCCTGTGTCCTTCATGGCTGTCAGGGCGTCTTTTACCAGCCGGCTATGGGCATCGTCCGCGATCCAGCGGCGAAAGGTTTCAACGCTGAAAATTTTAATCAGATCTGGATGCGCAGCCACCTGCATAAGGCCGCTGGCGGCCATATCGCGTTCGTTGTGGAAGTAGGCGCTGTACTTTGCAAAGCAGGCGTCGTCGGAAAGGTCCTTCCAATCCTTTACCGTGGCGTCAAATCCCCATGTTCCCAGAAAATGAACGCTGCCGATAAGATAATCATAGGGCGCGGCATTGATCATGCGTTCAATGAAAGGCCTTTCGCTTGGGAACCAGTCCACTTCCAGCCCCAGCAAGACGCGCATGGGTTTTTTATCTTCAGGGGCGTCGACGAAACGTTGGCACAGGGCTTTCACTTCAGCGAGATAATCGGGAAAACCGGCGCGCAGCTTGGTACGGTATTCGGTGGGATAGTTATACCCTTCGGGGCGGGGAGAATGTTCGGAAAAACCAAAAACACGCATTCCCGCGGCTTCGGCGGCCTCGGCCATTTCGGCAACGGTATTGGCGGCATGGGAATGGGAGGTATGGCTATGAATGTCGATGGTGATCATATTCGCTTCCTACAACATTTCGGGATAAAAGAGAAAGGAATCCTGCCCCAGACTCGGTCGCAGGTCAAGGGCTGCAGGCCGCGTGATCTCGCTGTTGAAGCCGAAGCTGGCTGGTTTTATCCTGCAGACAAAACCAGCCAGCAATGGAAAGGTTATGTATTCATCGAGGTTAGTCGATAGAGTAGTCCGCAAGATCGACTTTTTGGTATGTCACTTTGTCATAGCGGGGCGAGCGAGGTACGGGGCACGTGCAGTCAAAACCGATTTTCGCTCCCACATTATTTTTGACCACTGGGTTAAGCTCGTGGCAGAACGCGTCCTTGACAAGAACAATGTCCGTGGCTGGATCACAGCGCGTCACCATGGCCCGTTCCACATCTTCCGGGTCATGGATATCTACATCACTGTTGACGACAGTGACCATCTGGAGCGGCGGAAACGCGGCGAAAGCGGCCATGATGGCGTTTTTCCCCATGCCGTTCTTGGGGGGATCCATCTGAAGGATGACATGATAGTGGCTGCCGCCATGCGTCAGAAAAACTTGTTTCAATCCAGGGAGTTGACCGGAAATAGTCTTGAACAGACTGGCTTCAACGCCAAGTCCCACCGAATTCCAGACCTCGCGGCCGGGGTGCAGCATATGAATGACGGGATTCTTGCGCATGGTGATGGCCTTGAGGGACACTACCCAGCGATCTTCGCGGGTCGCGTAATAGCCGCTGACCTCCCCGAAGGGGCCTTCGGGTTCACGGACATGCGGCAGGATCTCCCCTTCCATAATCATCTGGGCGTCGGCGATGCCTTCCACGTCAACGGTGAGGCTTTTGCACAGCCTGGCAGGTTCTTTCAGCAGGAACGAAGCCACAGCCAGTTCATCCATATCAATGGGGGCGGCGGCTGACGGCGTGATGGCCGCGATGTAATAGGCCGGATGCGCGCCGTTGTTGATGGTGATTTCAAGCGGTTTGCCCATGGCTTCAGCGCGTTCGTAGTAATTGCGCAGATGGCGTCCTACATCCATGAGCAGGCCCAGCCGGTTTTTGCCGCTGACCATCAGGCGGTGCACTGAAGTGTTACGCACGCCTGTTTCAGGATCCTTAGCGATGACGATGCAGTTTGAGAAATAGGGACCGCCGTCTTTCAGCGCATGCACAGGTACCGGAATGCGTGTGAGATCCGGTTCCTGCATGCGGACTTTCTGCGCTGGCGCGTTTTCAACCACTACCGGCGCCACAGGCGCGGCGTGCAGCGCGTCCACAGCCCTGGCAAACAGGAAAGGCAGTTCCCCGGCTGTCGTGTCAAAGATGTGGGCGATGTTGTCCCTGTTCCATAATAGGCCAGTGAAAACAGGATATTCATATCCTTTCACATGCTCGAACAAAACGGTTTTGCCGCCTTCAAAGCGCGCGGCGACGCCCGCCAGCTCATGAACGGCGTCAACTTCCGTATGGACGACGGCAAGCCGGCCTGCCGCACGCAAGCTTTCGATGCAATTTCTCAAATCCGAACTCATGACGTTTCTCCTTTTGTCATAAGATTTGCCAGGGCATTCGCGGCGTTATCCGCATTGCTCAGAAGCTGGCTGATATCTTCAGAATTGGCATTATCCACATGCAACCCCACGCAAACGCATACTGTCCGGCCAAGCCAGGCGCAGAATGCCGCAGCCATGTCCCGCGCCGGAATATCATCCTTGTGGCCTGGGGCCACGATACTCTTGACAGCGACGCCCCCCGAAGTTGCGGGGTCAGGCCAGGCCAGAGCTGTGGCGCCGATATGTGGGGCTGTGCCGCCCTGGATGGAAATCAGCAGATCCCTTCCCATCAGGTTGGCTGAACCTGTGACGCGATGAGGCGGTTCCCCGGCGTAAACAGGTCCGAAACGGGCCGCAACGGCGTGCTCCTCCGGCCGGAAAAGAGGGGCGGGGCATTCTTTTAAGAATGGCGATGACAGAGGCAAAGCTGGACTCCTTGAATCGGCAATGGTGCCAATATAAAAACCGTGGCCGGAAAACCGGCCGCGGTTTGGATGTGTGCGTAGACGATAACCCGGCCTTGGCAGCGGAGCAGCTTCCGGTGAATTCAGACGTTGGGAAGCGAAAGAGCGCCGACAGCTCTCTCCAGCGCGTGGGCCGCGCCGAGAATGCCTTCTTCGTCAAAGTCACGGCCGATGATCTGCATGCCGACGGGTAGCCTGCCGGCGACGCCCATGGGCAGAGAAACGCCGGGCAACCCCGCCAGATTCAGGGACACGGTGAAAATGTCCATGAGATACATCTTGAGCGGGTCATCAGTCATGGCGCCATGTTTCCATGCCGGAACGGGTGAAACCGGAGCAAGCATGACGTCGCACTTGTCAAGAGCCTCAAGGTAGTCGCGGCGGACAAGCCGGCGGACTTCGGCGGCTTTGCGGTAATAGGCGTCATAATAGCCCGCGGAGAGCACGTAGGTACCAAGGAGGATGCGGCGCTGCACCTCCGCGCCAAAACCCTCAGTGCGCGAGCGCGTGTATAATTCCCCCAGATCCGCGGCATGCTCTGCGCGCCGGCCATAGCGCACGCCGTCATAACGGGCGAGGTTTGAGCTTGCTTCAGCCATGGCCACGATATAATAGGCGGCAATGGCGTGCCGGGTCGCATGCGGCAATGAGACGGAGACAAGTTTTGCTCCAAGGTTTTCAGCCGTCTTGCGGGCGTTCTCGCAGACAGCAGCCACAGCGGGATCAAGCCCGTCAGCGCGCGCGAATTCTTCGGGAATACCGATGGTCATGCCGGACAGGTCGGTTTTCTCAGCGATCCTTTTGACAAAATCCGCAGCGAGAGGAGGGCGGGGCTCCGAGGTGGTGTCACGCGGATCGTGCCCGGCAATGACCGAAAACATCAAGGCGGCGTCACTCACGGTACGGGCAAGGGGGCCAATTTGATCCAGCGAGGAACCGTAGGCCAGAAGGCCATAGCGGGAAACGGCGCCATAAGTAGGTTTGAGCCCGACGCAGCCGCACAGGGCGGCGGGCTGACGGATGGATCCGCCCGTATCGGTACCCAGCGAGGCAAAGCACTGCATGGCGGCGACGGATGCGGCCGAACCTCCGCTGGAGCCGCCGGGAACGGCGGAAGGATCGCGCGGGTTGGCCGTGGGGCCGAAGGCGGAATTTTCGGTGGACGAGCCCATGGCAAATTCGTCCATATTGGCTTTGCCCAGCAGGATGGCGCCGGCCTGCCGGAGTTTTTCCACGGCAAAAGCGTCGTAGAAAGGCACGAAATTTTCCAGAATGCGTGAAGCGGCCGTGGTGCGCGTGCCTTTGGTGGCAAGGGCGTCTTTCACGGTGACGGGGACCCCCCAGAGAGGTTTTGCAGGATCAACTCCGGCGGCATCCATGGCTTTGGCTTCATTCAGAGCCTCTTCGCGCACGGTGATGAGGGCATGTACGACAGGCTCTGTCGCATGGATTCTTTCAAGGCAGGAGCGGGTTGCCGCTTCGGCGGAAACTTCGCCTCTGGCGAGGCGATCGCGGATATCAAGCAATGTTGCTGCGTACAGTTCGGGCATACCGGCATCCTCCTCACACGATGCGGGGCACGACAAAGAAGCGGCCGTCAGTTTTTGGGGCATTGGCCAGTACTTCTTCGCGGCGGCAGTGCTTGGCGGAAATGTCGGGACGGGATGAGGCTGTGTGCCGCACAGGGCTGTAAAGCGGCTCGATGCCGGAGGTATCAACCTCCGCCAATACGTCCATATATTTCAGAATATCATCGCACTGGGCACTGAATTTTTCCAGAGTGGCCTTATCCGGGGCCAGCCGCGCCAGCTGGGAAAGGTGCGTCATGTCCTCATGGGTGAGCATAAGCGAATCCTCGGTGTGAAAACTGATGTACTCCGGTGGTGATAGCTGTTTCTGACGCGATTGGCAAATGCCCCGCCCGGGGGCGTCAATTTTTTCTGTCGGCGCGGTTTACGCCCAGACGGCGGAGACAGGCCTCGTAGAACCGACCGACAGGAGAATCAGGGGCAAAACGCAGAGTCCCTGTCAATCCGTCGGGTTTTTTCAGGGGGAGGGCAGGGCGCGTTGACGGCGTGATATCCGGGATGGCGGTAAGTGGTGTGCGGCCGAGGCTGAGATGCAGCTCAACCTTCATGAACGTCGGCGTCCCCATGAACGCGTTGGCCCTTTCCAGAATTTCCTCCGCCTGAAACGAAAGTTCCTGCAATACCAGATTGTCCTCGCCGCCAACCAGAAGGATATCTTTTCTGTGCCCCAGCGGAAAAGCCAGCGCCGCCAGCTCGTCTCCCATGACCATATCCCAGTTCATCCAGAGCTGACGCAGCATCTGGTTGTCATCAATGCCGTTTTTGCCCATGCGCCGCACCAGCGCATCCAAGCCCTCCCCGGCGGAAAGGGTTTTTTTGACGCGCGTTGTAGAACACCATGCGGGGAATCGGCGGGAATTGTTCATTATTTTCTTCAGGGACGTTGAGCGCTGTCGTCAGCGGCTTTTGCGGTTTTTTCCATTTTATACGTTTGCTGTGCGAAGGCTTTGAGTTCACGCTTAAGTTCGTCAGGCAGGGTATCCTTGCGCATGTGTCTGATTGCACCCTCCAGGGCGCAGAGGCGGTTATATCAGGCTTTGGGATCGTTGGCGCGGATGCGCTGCCAGCTTTCGCGGCTGCCAACCGCTGCGAGTTCTTCAGCCGAATGGATGCCCACAGCGGCGAGCTGGGCTTCCAGTGTTTTCCCGATATTGGGCAGCGTTGTAAGATCAGACATGTTTCCTCCTTATCAGTCGCAAACATCCACGGAAGTGAACGCAAAGGCATCTACGTCGAAGAGCCCCCGGGCGGTAAGTTTAAGAGACGGGATGACGGGCAGCGTCATGAAACTCAGTGACATGAATGGCGCGACATCCTCAGGGATGCCAAGCGTATCGTGGGCGCGGCGGGTAAGTTCATCAAGCCTGCGGCTGACTGCGGAGGGCGGCTCGTCGGTCATGAGCCCGCCCAGCGGCAGCGCGAGAGAACCTATCACCTGCGTTCCCCTGCATAACGCGCAGCCGCCGCCCAGGCGGATAACTTCGGCTGCGGCGGCGTGCATGGCGCTTTCCGTGTCGCCGGCTACGACAATGTTATGGGAATCGTGCGCTATGGAAATGGCTACGGCGCCTCCCCTGACACCGTATCCGGCAAGCAGCCCGGCGCCGACCAGGCCAGTCATTTTGTGTCGTTCAATAACGGCGAGAAGTGAAAGGCCAGGATTGTCAGAGGGCAGAACGCGTCCATCAGCGGTGATATTGACCGGCTGAACGAGGCTCGCGGTGACGACGGAGCCGCCAGTGAGCCCGATGACGCGGGCGCGGCCGCTTGGCGCGCGTACGGCAAACGCGTCTGCGCCGAGCGGCGCCACACGCATGGCCCCGCGAATGGATGAAGCATCAGGCTCTGGCAGGCTGACGCAGATTTCACCATCCCTGGCGACAAGTTTTCCCCCAACGTAGGCGCGGCGCACCAGGAAATTCCGCAGATCATCCACAAGCACGAAGTCGGCGTCCCAGCCGGGGGCGATGCCCCCCTTTCCTCTCAATCTCAGGGCTTCGGCGGCGTTCAGCGTGGCCATGGTCACGGCAAGTACCGGAGAGAGCCCCTGCCGTACGGCCAGCCGTAAAATATGATCAATCTCTCCTTCAGCCATCAGATCCCGCGCATGCCTGTCGTCACAGCAGAAAGCAAAGCGACGCGCGTTGCCGGCGGTAACGACGGGCAAAAGTTCAGCAAGGTTTTTCGCGGCTGAGCCTTCGCGCAGGAAAACGTATCCTCCCCTTGCCAGCATGTCTTCCGCTTCTTTTTGGGTGGTCGCCTCGTGGGTGTCGCTGATGCCGGTGCTCAGATAGGCATCCAGTTCCTTGCCGGCGACGTACGGGGCATGGCCGTTGACGATTTTGCCGCGGGCCGTCCCCAGGCTGATTTTGGCAAGAACGTCCGGATCAGCGGCCAGCACGCCGGGGAAATTCATCATTTCGCCGATAGCGCACACATGGGGGTGGTCTATGAATGGTTCAAGATCCTTCGCACAGAGAACTGCGCCGGCATCTTCGAAAGGTGCCGCCGGAACACACGAGGGCAGGCTCACGAACAGATTCAAAGGGAGGGCTTCGGCGCAGGCAAGGAAATAGCGGATTCCGGCGACCCCCGTAACGTTGACCAGTTCGTGCGGGTCAGCGACGACGGTAGTCGTGCCGTGGGCCAGGGCCAGTTCGGCGAAGCGCGCCGGGCTGAGCATGGTGGATTCAATATGGATATGTGCGTCAATAAGCCCCGGCAGCATGTACATACCGCCTGCGTCCACAACCTCGCGCGCGGGACGGCCGCCAAAGCCGACAAAGACGCCGTTGTCTATGGCCACATCCACATCCATAATCTGGCCGGTGAACACATTGACGACGCGGGCCCCGACAATCAACAGGTCAACCGGGGCCCGTCCTGCGGCGGCGTTGACGCGGCGGGTGAGATCATTCATGCAGAGCTCTCCAGAAGGCTGGCGGCGAACGCCGCGCCGTCAAAGGGTTTCAGATCGTCCATGCCTTCGCCCAGTCCCACGAAACTGATGGGGAGGTGGTACTGCATGGCGATGGCAATAACGATACCTCCCTTGGCTGTGCCATCAAGCTTGGTCAGGATAATTTCATCAATCCCCACAGCGTCTTTGAACTGCTTGACCTGCGAGATGGCGTTCTGTCCTGTGGTGGCGTCCAGAATAAGCGCGGTGCGATGCGGCGCTCCGGGGCATTTGCGGGCAATGACCGAGCTGATTTTTTTGAGCTCATCCATAAGATTGGCCTTGGTGTGCAGCCTCCCCGCCGTATCCACAAGCAGAAGATCGACACCCTCGCTGCGGGCTCGTTCTACCGCCTCCCAGGCGACGGCGGCCGGGTCGGCATCCTGCCCCTTGGAATGAAACGCGGCGCCGACCCGCTTGGCCCAGATACCCAGTTGCTCAACTGCGGCGGCACGGAAGGTATCGCCGGCGGCCAGCATGACCTTTTTCCCATCCAGCACGGCGCGGCGGGCCAGCTTGGCGATGGTGGTGGTTTTTCCGACGCCGTTGACGCCGATCATCAGCACAATTTCTGGTGGCTCAGCGGGCGTTGCCGGAGCCGGCGCCTGGAAAATTGCGGCAAGTTCTTCCGCCAGAAGAGGCGGCAGCTCGTCAGGACGGGTGGCCCCGGCACGCGAGGCACGGCGGCGCAGCCTGTCGGTCAGCGTCTGGGCGGAAGACATACCCATATCCGCAAGAATAAACTGTTCCAGGAGCTCGTCCCAGAAGGCCGGAGTCAATTCACCGGGGCCGCAGAAAAAACGGCGCAAGGAAGAAAAAAAGCCCATTGGAACCCTTTTGGCTTAAAGTGTAGGGGGCCGCGTAAAGCGGAACGCCTTCAGCGTACAGCATAATCCATCGTTTGGCGAGTCCCTCCAGTTCCCCCTCAGAGGCGGAGGTATCCCTGAAAGCGGCGGTTGAAAGGCGTTTCAGCGTCATGCAGGGGATAGCCTGGGCTAAAAGCCGGAAAGGGGCAGCGCTGCCTCTGCGGCAGGGGGACCGCGGTTTTTAAAGGTAAAAAAATCACATTATAAAATTTTTTAGCCAAAGATATTGCGTAATTATAGTCATCTATGTCATAGAGAAAAAACATCGCAACATAACAGATAGGCATAACTCTTTTTTCGTTTTCTGGAAGGGTTGAAAACGGGAGAAGGCAGGGCATGTTGTGAGAAAACCTCTTACGTTAAGGAAGGGAGTACATGAAACGTCTTATCACCCTGTTGCTCGCCGCTGGCATCGTGTTCGGTGCGACTGCCGGCCAGGCCAGCGCCGTGGAACTTTCCGCCGGCGGGAACTGGCAGTTTGGTCTTTCCTGGTGGGACCGGTCATTCGATAAGCATGACGGGCAGGATAATTTCTATGCCGCGCAGCGTATCCGGCCTGAATTCCGGTTCAAGGCGGATGAAAAACTGTCCGCCACCCTGCAGCTTGAAATCGGTACAGGGCACTGGGGAAATGGCGCCTTTGGCATGGGCGGTGACGCCACCAACGCCATCAAGTTCCGCTATGGCTATGTGGACTGGGTTGTGCCTGGCGTGGAGGCCAAGGTGCGCATGGGGCTTCAGTACGCTCAGAACGCCACCTACACGTTTGCCAACGTCCTTGACGTGGATGTAGCCGGGGTGAGCGTAAACTATGATTTCAACGACAACGTGGGCCTGAGCCTGGCCTGGTACCGTCCCTACAACAGCAGCATCAACAGAACCCATGATGCCGTGGATGTGTTTTATGCCGCCGTTCCCGTCAATGGCGACGGTTTTGGCGTGACCCCCTGGGGCATGTATTCCACCATTGGGAAAAACGCGTTGTCCCTGCTTCTGGGGGGTGATATCGATAATGGCGATCTGTACGGGCTGTATGGGCTTCTGCCTGCCGTCATCCCCGGCGTTTCGCTCACTGACAGGGGGAAGGCCTGGTGGCTGGGTATCGGCGGCGAACTGACGTTGTTTGACCCCTTCACGGTAGCGGCCGATTTCATCTACGGCCATGCCGATTTGGGTTCTGTTCCCGCAGGCGACCTCAAACGTTCCGGCTGGCTGGTTGCCCTGCAGGCTTCCTACAAGCTTGACTGGGCTACTCCGGGACTTATCGCCTGGTATGGTTCCGGTGACGACAGCGATGCCGCTGACGGCTCCGAACGTCTGCCCAGTATCTTTGCTGAAAGCTGGGGCACCAATTTCGGTATGGACGGCGGCTGGTTTGACGCAGCGTCTCTGACCCTTGGCCTTTCCGGGACCTGGGGCGTCGGTCTGCGTCTTGATGACATCAGCTTTATCGAAAATCTGACCCACAGCCTGCGCGCGACCTATTACCAGGGCACCAACAACAAGGCGATGGCGGGCGGAGTCGGCACGTTCGTGGATAACGCCAGCAACATCTACCTGACGACTCGTGACCGCGCCTGGGAATTCAACTTCGAAAACAGCTATCAGATCTACAAGAACCTGACCGCCAGTTTCGAACTGGGCTACATCAAACTGGATCTCGATGGGAAAGTCTGGAGTACCAGCGACTTGGACGAAAAACTGTATAAAGCCGCCGTCTATATGACCTACAAGTTCTAAACAGAATATTGCGGATGGTTTTCAGGGGGGCTTCGGCTCCCCTTTTTTATGGTATCAGCGGTGATGCAAAGAACGTAACGACATCTGACCACAAAAAGCCGGCGGACAGAGGTTCAGCCAGCCACCTGCATGGCTTCGCGGGTATCGGCCGCAAGCTGAGCCTTGAGCTCGTCAAGGCTGGTGAAGCGGCGTTCGCTGCGGAGCCGCTGGAGGAAAGCCAGTTCCATCCTTTTGCCGTACAGGTTTTCGTGCAGCCCGGGAATGTGGGTTTCGACGCTGAGAGAATTGATGCCGAAGGTGGGGTTGAATCCTACGTTGGTGACAGCAGGGTACACGCGCGAACCGTCTGGCTGGATCCCGGGCAGCCGGGTGTGGAGACAGGCGGGCGGCAGGTCGCGTTCGTCGGGCGGCAAAGTAACGCGGGTGGCGTAAACCCCGGGTTTTGCCAGCCTGATGGCGGCCATGCCAGGCAGAGAAGGGTCAAGATTGGCGGTAGGAAAGCCGAGGCCGGCGCCGCGCCGCTGGCCGTGGACGATGGTTCCGCGCACTGTATGGGCGCGCCCCAGAAACGCGGCCGCGGCTTTCACATCGCCGGTGAGCAGGGCGTTCCTGATGGCTGTGGAACTGATTATTTCGCCGGAAGGGTTTTTTTTGCCGGGACGCTGGGCAACGGAGAAGCCCATTTCCCGGCCAAGGGCGCGCAATGTTTCAGCATTGCCGGATCGGCCCTTGCCAAGCATGAAATCATACCCCAGCACAAGTTCACTGACGCGCAGCCTGTCCACAAGAATCTCGCGGACAAAGCGTTCAGGAGAGAGCGCGGCGAGTTCATGATCAAAACGCAGTACAAGAATATGCTCAGCGCCGGCAGCCATCAGCAAATCGTTTCTGTCTTCAGATGAGATCAGTCGCGGCGGAGGCGCGCTGCCCAACAGCTCGCGGGGGTGAGGGTCAAAGGTGACGGCGATCACCAGCTTGCTGCGGGTACGGGCGTATTCGAACAGGCTTTGATGCCCGAGGTGCACGCCGTCAAAGTTGCCGATGACAACACAGACGGCTGCATCCGGCGTAAGGGGAGGCGGCAGGATGCTGTCTTCCTTGTGCAGAGCCTGGAGCTCGGAAAAGGAAAAATAAAGCAGCATGTCAGGGTTTGGACGATGTTGCGGCGCCAAGCGCCATTTCAAAGGCCTGATTGAGCAGATCGGATGTCGGCGCGCCCCGGATCGTCAGGTTATTGACAAAAAAGGTTGGGGTGCCCTCAATCCCAAGCTGAGTGGATTCGGCGAGGTCTTCAGCGATGATTTTTGAAGGAAGGCCTTTTCTGATGTCAGCGGCCAATTTTCCCATGTCCAGCCCCGCCTGTGCGGCGAATTTCTTGAGCGCGTCCTCGCCGTCGCGCAGGACATCGCTGCGGTTCTGGAAGAGGAGATCGTAAAAAGTCCACGCTTTTTCAGGAGCCTGGAGGCTGGCAGCGGCGAAATATTCGGAAGCGAGATAGCCTGTCCCCGTATCTTCCCGCGGATAATGCTTGAAGACAAAGCGTACAAGTCCTTTCTTCGCCGCCATGAGTTTGCGCACTTCATCTGCGCCGCGCTGGCAGTAGGGGCATGTGAAATCGGAAAAAGCCACTACTGTGACCGGCGCATCAGCCGAACCCCGGGAGAGATGTTTTTCCAGATTGATTTTTTTAGGAACATTGATCTCCCGTTTCCATTCCGTGATAAGCGCTTTATTCCGGCGTTTGACGGCACCATCCTGCACGATGGTGAAAACTTCCTCGCTGTGCTGGTTCAGGATATCGAGCAGAATCTGCGGGTTTTCCCGCAACGCCTCGGCAAGCTGTTCCTGGGTAATTTTGGCGCAGGCCGGAGAGGAAGGAAAAAGTCCCAGCAGCAGAAGGAAAGAACAGAAAATGACACTTTTCATAGCGAGTTTGGCAAAGGCTAGACGGATGCGCTGTCAAAAGCCCATTTAAGCAGCAGAGCGAACAGGGCGAACCAGACGACAATCATCACGATGCGGATCTGTGTTTTGGAGACACGCATGGAAGCTCCGCGAGGGGGGGATGTCCCCCCCTCTCACCGGCAGGAGATTATTCGACAGACGTTTCCGAAGGGAGGAGCAGTTCGTCTTCCGCAAAGACGCGGGGTTTTTCCTTTTGTTCGGGAACGATGATATCTTGCTCCATATATTCGCGGTACCCTGTCCCGGCGGGGATGAGGCGCCCCACGATGACGTTTTCCTTGAGGCCGCGCAGGTAGTCCATCTTGCCTTTGAGCGCCGCTTCAGTCAGTACCTTGGTGGTTTCCTGGAAGGAAGCCGCCGAGATGAAGGACGATGTGGTCAGCGAAGCCTGCGTGATGCCCAGGACCAGAGGTTCGGCAGTGGCTGGCGCACGGCCTTCGGCCATGGCCTTCTGGTTTTCAGCCTTGAATTCCCCCTTATCGACCTGTTCGCCGACGAGGAAGCTCGTTCCGCCGGAATCCAGAATGGTCACCTTGCGCAGCATCTGGCGGACAATGACTTCAATGTGTTTGTCGTCAATGCCCACCCCCTGATGACGGTACACTTCCTGGATTTCATCCACCAGATAGGCGGCAAGATATTTTTCGCCGCGGGTCCGGAGGATGTCGTGCAGTTCAGGATGCCCTTCGGTAAGCAGGTCACCGGATTCAACAAAGTCGCCGTCAGATACGGTGATGTGCTTGCCTTTGGGGACCAGATATTCTTTGGATTCACCCACGCCGTCTTCGGGCGTGACGATGATTTTCCGTTTTCCTTTGGATTCGCCGGCAAAAGCAACTGTTCCGGCGATTTCTGAAACCACGGCCATGTTTTTGGGTTTGCGGACTTCAAAGAGTTCGGCCACGCGGGGAAGACCGCCCACGATGTCGCGTGTCTTTGAGGTTTCGCGGGGCTTGCGGGCGATGATGTCGCCGGCGCGGACTTCCTGGCCGTTTTTGACCATGATGATGGCTCCCACCGGCAGGTTGTATACGGCAGGAACCGAGCTGTTGGCACGGATCTTGGGATTGCCGTCAGAGTCGCATACCGAGATAGCCGGACGCAGCCCGGTGGTCCGGTATTCGATGATGGTCATGGTCGTCTGGTGGGTGGTTTCGTCCAGTTTTTCCTGATAGGTTTTCCCGTCTTCAATATCGGTGAAGTGGATGAAGCCGTCCACTTCCGACACGAAAGGCTCGTTGAAGGGATCCCACTCGGCGAGAATGGTTCCTTTTGTGAGCTGCTGGCCGTCGGTCACATGCAGGCGGGCGCCGTTCGGCAGAGTATAACGCTCCCGTTCCCGTCCCTGTTCGTCAACGATGGACACCTGACCGCTCTTGCCCATGACAAGCTGGATGCCGTCGGCGTTCCGGACGCTCTTGACGCGGGTGAAGACGGCGCGGCCGTTGTTCTGGGCTTCATAGTTGGAGCGTTCGATCTGACGGGATGCCGTGCCGCCGATGTGGAAGGTGCGCATGGTCAGCTGCGTGCCCGGTTCGCCGATGGACTGGGCAGCGATGATGCCCACAGTTTCACCAATATTCACCAGGTGTCCGCGGGCAAGGTCGCGCCCGTAGCACAGTGAGCAGATACCGCGTTCGGCCTGGCATGTCAGGGCGGAGCGGATAATGATGGAAGTGACGCCGCGCGCTTCGAGATCGTTGGCTACCTTTTCGTCAATGAGCGTGTTTTCGGGGTACAGCAGTTCGTCCGTGGAAGGATCGTGCACAGGGTACAGCAGCACACGGCCAAGGGCGCGATCCGAGAGGCGCTGCTTGATTTCGCCGCCTTCGCGGATTTGTTTGATCTCGATGCCGTCAACGGTGCCGCAATCATGCTCGGTGATGATGACATCCTGCACCACGTCCACCAGGCGGCGGGTCAGGTACCCAGAGTTGGCCGTTTTCAGAGCCGTATCGGCGAGGCCTTTGCGCGCGCCATGGGTGGAAGTGAAATACTGCAGCACAGTAAGCCCCTCACGGAAGCTGGCCGTGATGGGGGTTTCGATGATTTCACCGGACGGTTTGGCCATCAGGCCGCGCATGCCGGCAAGCTGGCGCATTTGGTCGGCGTTCCCGCGGGCACCGGAGTTTGACATCATGAAAATGGGGTTGAAACTTTGGCTGACCTCGGTTTTGCCGGTCTTGGGGTCGGTGAGTGTCTCGGTGGAGATTTCCTTCATCATTTCAGACGAGACGTTCTGCGTGACCTTGGTCCAGACGTCCACGACCTTGTTGTATTTTTCCGTGCGAGTGATGATCCCGTCGCGGTACTGGCGCTCAATGTCGTCCACTTCTGTCTGGGCGGCGTCGATGAGCTGTTTTTTCCTGGCCGGAACGGTGAGATCTTTGACGCCTACGGTGATACCCGCGCGGGTGGCGTATTCGTAGCCCAGGTTTTTGATGCTGTCGCACAGCAGAACCGTGGCCTTGATTCCCAGTTCCCGATAGGTGTTGCCCACAAGTTTTGCGATGTTTTTCTTGGTAAGCACGCAGTTTACGTAATCGAAAGACATGCCCTTAGGCAGGATTTCGGAAACCATGACGCGCCCGGGGGTCGTCTGTTTGATTTCGCCGTTGGCAAGACGCACCTTGATGCGGGAGTGCAGCGTAACCTGACCGGCGTCAACGGCGGCGATGACTTCCCAAGGTGCGCAGAAAACCATGCCTTCACCTTTTTCGAAAGCCCGTTCCACCGTCAGGTAATAAAGCCCGAGGACGATATCCTGGGAAGGCACGATGACAGGACCACCGTTGGCAGGTGATAGAATGTTGTTCGTGCTCATCATGAGCACGCGGCATTCAATCTGCGCTTCCACGGACAAGGGAATATGCACAGCCATCTGGTCACCGTCGAAGTCGGCGTTGTAGGCGGTGCAGACCAAGGGATGCAGCCGGATGGCCTTGCCTTCAACCAGCAGGGGCTCAAAGGCCTGAATGCCCAGACGGTGCAGGGTAGGGGCGCGGTTCAGCAGAACGGGGTATTCCTTGACCACGTCGGAAAGAATATCCCATACCACCAGCTCTTCGCGTTCAACCATCTTTTTGGCGCTCTTGATGGTGGAGGCATGGCCTCTTTTTTCAAGTTCGGCGTAGATGAAGGGTTTGAAGAGTTCGAGGGCCATCTTTTTCGGCAGGCCGCACTGGTGAAGCTTGAGACTCGGTCCCACGACGATGACCGAACGGCCGGAATAGTCAACGCGTTTGCCAAGCAGGTTCTGACGGAAGCGCCCCTGTTTGCCTTTGATCATGTCAGAAAGGGACTTGAGGGGACGTCCGTTGGTGCCGGCGATGGCGCGGCCGCGGCGGCCGTTGTCAAAGAGGGCGTCAACGGCTTCCTGAAGCATGCGCTTTTCGTTGCGGATGATGATCTCGGGCGCGCCGAGTTCTTTCAGCCGCTTGAGGCGGTTGTTGCGGTTAATGACGCGGCGGTAGAGATCATTGAGATCGGAGGTGGCAAAGCGTCCGCCGTCCAGCGGCACCAGAGGCCGCAGTTCCGGCGGAATGACCGGAATCACTTCCATGATCATCCATTCCGGACGGTTGCCGGATTCGATAAAAGCTTCGACCACTTTGAGACATTTGGTAAGCTTCTTTTTCTTGGTCTGCGACTTGGTCGTCTGAGATTCTTCGCGCAGGTTGACGCGCAGGGCTTCCAGGTCCAGTTCTTCCAGCAGGCCGCGGATGGATTCGGCGCCCATCCCCACAGTCAGGGCGTCTTCGCCGAAGCGTTCGACGATCTGAAGATATTGATCCTCAGAAATAACCTGAAGTCTCTGAAGGTTGGTGGTACCGGGATCAAGGACAATGTATGAGTCGAAATACAGCACCTTCTCCAGGTCGGCCATGGTCATGTCGAGCAGCGTGCCGATCTTGGAGGGGAGCGTTTTCAGAAACCAGATATGGGCCACGGGCGCGGCCAGTTCAATGTGGCCCATGCGCTCGCGCCGGACTTTGGAGGCAATGACTTCAACGCCGCATTTTTCGCAGACGATCCCGCGGTGCTTCATGCGTTTGTATTTGCCACAGTTGCACTCGTAGTCTTTGACGGGGCCGAAAATTTTGGCGCAGAACAACCCGTCGCGTTCCGGTTTGAATGTGCGATAGTTGATGGTTTCCGGTTTTTTGACTTCACCGTAAGACCATTCACGGATATCCTCGGGCGAGGCAATGGAAATCTGGATCGCCTGGAGATTTTTCACGCTGGACGCATTGGCGGCCGCCGTGTTGCGCATGGAGAACAATTCGTCAAGGCTCATGAGGGCTCCTTAATGATGAGTTGGACGTCCCTTCGCTTTTGAAACAATCCGGGTGCCGGCTGTGCGCGGCATCTGGCTCTGGCCTAAAGAGGTTCGATGGTGCTGGGTTCTTCGAACTTCATATCTTCCATGAAAGTGACGCGCTTGGGCTTCTTGCTGCCCTCATCCTGATGGAGCGTCACGTTCAGTCCCAGCGACATGAGTTCCTTCACCAGCACGTTAAAGGATTCAGGCAGGCCTGCCTCAAGGAAGTTGTCTCCCTTCACGATTTTTTCGTACATCTTCACACGGCCGGTTACGTCGTCGGACTTCACGGTGAGGAATTCCTGCAAAAGGTAGGACGCCCCGTAGGCTTCCAGCGCCCAGACTTCCATTTCTCCCAGCCGCTGGCCGCCGAACTGCGCCTTGCCACCGAGAGGCTGCTGTGTCACCAGCGAGTAAGGACCGGTGGAGCGGGCGTGGATTTTTTCGTCAACCAGGTGATGGAGCTTGAGGTAGTACATGACGCCCGTGGTCACGCGGTTTTTGAAGGCTTCGCCGGTACGTCCGTCATACAGGACGGACTTGCCGTCGTTGGCGAGGTGGGCCCGGTCCAGCCAGCCCCAGATTTCATCTTCCGAGGCCCCGTCGAATACGGGCGTGCGGGTCAGGATACCGCTGCGGAGCTTGAGCACCGACTGGCGGAATTCCTCGTCGTCCATGGCGTCCACAGCTTCGTTGATTTCGGGCGAATTGTACACGTCCTTGACTTCATCGCGCAGAACCCGCATGGCCACACCGGAATCCACCATTTCGGCGAGCTGGCGCCCCAGTTCCTTGGCGGCCCAGCCCAGATGGGTTTCCATAATCTGGCCGATGTTCATGCGGGAAGGCACGCCGAGAGGATTCAGCACCACGTCAACGGGGCGTCCGTCCGCGAAGAAAGGCATGTCTTCTTCCGGAAGGATGCAGGATACCACGCCCTTGTTGCCGTGGCGGCCAGCCATCTTGTCACCGACGGAAAGCTTGCGCTTTACGGCGATGTGCACCTTCACCATCTTGATCACGCCGGGAGGCAGGTCGTCGCCTTCCACGGCTTTTTCGCGTTTGGCGTCATAGATCTTTTTGATATAGGCAACCTGGGCGTCATATTTTTTCAGTAGCTCAGCCACCGATTCGTTGACGTCGCGGCTTTTGAAAAGACCGTCCAGACGCTTGAGAGGAAGATCCGCAAGGACCATTTCCGTCATGGGAGCTCCCGCCTCAAGAAGAACCTCGCCTTTGCGCGTCCCGGCCAGAGCCGCGGCGATTTCCTTGCCGTTCACGACGGCGGCGAGGCTCTCGCGCGTACGGGCGGTCAGGGCGCGCACGTGATCGCGTTCCTTGGCGTCAAGGCGGGCGGTTTCGTAGGCTTCAATCTGAAGGGTGCGCTCGTCTTTTTCGCCGGAGCGGCGGTTGAACACCTTGACGTCGATGACGGTGCCTTCGATTCCCGGCGGAACCTTGAGCGAGGTGTTTTTCACGTCGCGGGCCTTGTCACCGAAAATGGCGCGCAGCAGTTTTTCTTCGGGGGTAAGCTGGGTTTCACCCTTGGGAGTGATCTTACCCACCAGAATGTCGTCCGGCTTCACTGGAGCGCCGATGCGGATGATCCCGCTGTCGTCCAAGTTGCGAAGCATGTCCTCGCCCATGTTCGGAATATCGCGGGTGATTTCTTCAGGCCCCAGCTTGGTGTCGCGAGCCACCACCTCGAATTCCTCAATGTGTACGGACGTGTAGATATCTTCCTTGACGATGCGTTCGGAAATGAGCACGGAGTCTTCGTAGTTATACCCGCACCAGGGCATGAAGGCCACAACCAGATTTTTGCCAAGGGCCAGTTCGCCGTTGGAAATGGCAGGGCCATCGGCGAGAACATCGCCTTTCCTGAAGCGCTGTCCAGGACGGCATGAAGGTACCTGGCCGAAGCAGGAGTTCTGGTTGGACTTATGGAACTTCAGCAGATTGTAGGCGCGCACGCCACCGACGGCGGGATACGCTTTGGGATCATTGTAGGAAACAATGATCTGATTGGCGTCGGCATAGCGGACCACGCCGTCAGCATCGGCCACGATGCAGGCGCCGGAGTCATGGGCGACTTCCTCTTCCATCCCGGTCCCCACGAGGGCGCGTTCGGAGCGGAGCAGCGGGACGGCCTGGCGCTGCATGTTGGAACCCATGAGCGCGCGGTTGGCGTCGTCATGCTCAAGGAAAGGAATCAGCGCCGCCGAGATGGAAACCATCTGGCTGGGCGAGATGTCCATAAGCGTCACTTCCTTCGGATCGGCCATGACCACATCATCGCCGGCGCGGGCGGTGACGTGTTCATCGATGAGGTTGCCTTCCTTGTCGACGCTGGCGTTGGCCTGGGCAATGACCTGATTGACTTCGCGCGAGGCGTCGAGGTTGACGATTTCATTGGTCATCTTCCCGTCGCGCACCACACGGTACGGCGTCTCGATAAAACCGTAGTCATTGACCTTGGCGAAAGTGGTCAGCGAAACGATAAGGCCGATGTTTGGACCTTCAGGCGTTTCAATGGGGCAAATGCGCCCGTAATGGGAGACATGCACGTCGCGTACTTCAAAACCGGCGCGCTCACGCGTAAGCCCTCCCGGCCCCAGAGCTGACAAACGGCGCTTGTGGGTCACTTCGGAGAGCGAGTTCGTCTGGTCCATGAACTGCGACAGCTGCGATGTCCCGAAGAATTCTTTCAACACGGCGGCCACGGGCTTGGGGTTGATCAAATCATGCGGCATAAGCGTTCCCACTTCCTGGATGCTCATGCGCTCTTTGATGGCCCGTTCCATACGCACCAGGCCAATGCGGTACTGGTTTTCCACCAGCTCGCCGACGAGGCGCACGCGGCGGTTGCCAAGGTGGTCGATATCATCAGCCGGCCCGTGGCTGTCCTTAAGCTGAACCAGAACCCGGATCGCCTCAAGAATGTCTTCATCAGAGAGCGTCCGCAGAGTCGGATTGGCAGTGATATTCAAACGCTGGTTCAGCTTGTAGCGGCCAACGGGCGAAAGATCGTAGTAATCGGCGTTGCGGAACAGGTTATCAAAGAACGTCTCGGCAATTTCCGGAGTGGGAGGCGAGCTGGGGCGCAGGCGGCGATAGATTTCTTCCTGCGCTTTTTCCTTGTTGAGCGTCTTGTCAAGGACAAGCGTGTCGCGGATGGACGGTGAGGTGTCAGAGCCCTTGGTATGCAGGACTGTCAGCTCGGTAATGCCTTTTTCGCGGCAATCGTCAAGCAGCGCGGCGGTAATTTCGTCGGCAGCTTCAGCCAGCACTTCTCCCGTGGCGGGGTCGGGCAGATCGGCGGCAAGAAAGAGTCCCAGAGGAGTTCCCGGGGCCACTTCAAAGCGGGTTACGCCGCATGTGGCGCATTCGCGCCACATGCGTTTGGTCAGGGGCTTGCCGGCAGGGGCGATCACTTTGCCCTCAGGCGTCACTATATCGGCGAAGGCAGGTTCCTTGCGGAACATGTCGGCGTCGAATTTCCAGAATACACGGCCGTCGCTTTCAAGGAAAAAGGTTTCCTTTTTGTAAAAGGCGTCAAGAATGGCCGCCTTGTCCATGCCCATGGCCTTGAGCAGAATGGTGGCGGGCATTTTGCGGCGGCGGTCGATACGAACATACAGGATGTCCTTGTGATCGAAGTCAAAGTCCAGCCACGACCCGCGCATGGGGATGACGCGGCAGGAATAAAGAACCTTGTGGCTGGTATGGGTCTTGCCGCCGTCATGCTCAAAAATGATGCCGGGAGAACGCTGGAGCTGGTTAACGATGACGCGTTCGGTCCCATTGATGATGAAGGTTCCTTTTTCGGTCATGAGCGGCAGAGTGCCAAAGTAGATATCCTGCTCCTTGATGTCGCGGACGGTGCGGTTTTCGGAAGCATCGTCCACATCATACACCACAAGGCGCACTTTGAGACGTACCGGGGCTTCATACGTCAGCCCCTTGGAAAGACATTCGGCCTGATCATACTTGGGTTCACCGATTTCGTAACTGACAAACTCAAGAGAAGCAGTACGATTGAAATCTTCAATAGGAAAGACAGAGTTGAATACACCCTGCAGCCCTTCATCGGGGATGCGTGTTTCTGCGGTGGAGCCTTCCTGCAAGAACTTTGAATACGAATCGACTTGCAGGGTAAGCAGGTGCGGCACGGGGACATCGACCTTGATCTTGCCGAATTGTTTGATGAGCTGACCCATTGTTTCACCTCTGTGAGAAGTGGGCGGAAAGCGCGCTTCCGAATGAAGGCAGCGCTGGGCAAATCGCAAAAAATGCCGCGGGTCTCGCGGAAATCCAGCTCATGCGGAGGCTGGATGTTTTTTGAGAATATGTTGCCTTTCCTTCAGAAAGATACACACAAAAAAGCGCATCTCAGCCGACACCTGCTCCCTTGGATGTAGATTGGGAGGGCGCTGTCGACGGACGCGATCCGTGTGTTATTTCTAAGAGTTAGGCGCGAAAATATCCTCTTCGTTGACTTTTGCTGAAACGAAGAATTTATGCCTGTTGTCATAAAAAAGCAAGTAAAAAACGAAAAGTTTTTTGGGAAATTCTTCCGGCATGTTCATGCGGCGGGAGAAAGCAGCTGGCCGTGATGAAGAAGCTTTTCTCCTTTCGGTTAATTTTGTTTTTGGGAAGACGGCGGTGCGCTCAGTTTGGCAATCTCGGAACGGGTCAGTTCCGCTAGATCCTCAGGAAGACCGGGCATGGCGAGCGTTTTTTTCAGCTCGGAAATGCCGCGGGCTGTATCCTTGATGAAATAGGCGTAAAGAATGCCCAGGCTGTAGCGGATGGTAGGGTCATCCCGCTTCGCCAGCGAGGCTTCAAAGTCCTTGGCGGCTTCGTTATTTTTCCCCTGATTGTGGCGCGCGAGGCCACGGAAGTACAACGCATCCGGATTGTCTGGCTGGATGGCCAGCGCACGGCCGGCAAAATTTTCGGCCATGGCGTATTCGTTGTCATCAAGGAAATGTTCGGCGATGCTGACCATCACCGGAACATTATTCGGCTCTTTCTGGAGTTGCTGCATAAGCGCGGTGAGATGGGCTTCAAAGGCCGCGCGGGAAGGCGTGCCAGACGGCGTTTCCTGCATGCTCTCCGGAGAACTGCGTTCGGTCATCGAGACGGTCAGAGCGGGGTGGTTCATAAAATACATGCCGCCTGCGCCAAGCATGGCGGCAAAGCTCAGAGCCATAAAGGCGCGGACTGCTGGATGAGTGGTGGCGTCAGGCATGATCTGCCTCCAGTGTGGCAAGGCGACGGACGAGGGCGCGTTCCTTGAGGAAAAGGGTGAATCCATAAACGAGCAGACCTGTCCAGGTGATGGCAACACAAGCATAAACCCAGGTCATGAGAACTCCTTGAAAGAAGCGCCGCAAGGACGCGTGAGATGGTATGGCATAAAAAAGAGGATTTGTCCTCGTGGGCTACCGATTGTCTGTGCACTGAGCTTTCTTCCGATCCAGCTCATCCGACAGAGTAAAAATACGCGTCCTCCAGTACAATAAAAGCAACCAGAATACGCCGAAAGCGCCCACGGAGAGAAGTACGCCGGTCAGCATCTCCGGCTCCAGCCCGCCCCCTTTCGACGCGAATACAGCCGGATGAATGGAACGCCACAGCCTGGCTGACAGAAACACCAGCGGCACGTCGATGAAAGCGAGTATACCCATAACTGCGCAGGCAGCGGAACGGCGTGGCGCCGGCATATCAACGCGGCGCAGCACCAGATAGCCGGCGTACAGGAACCATAAGACCAGCGCGGTCGTCAGGCGGGGATCCCACGTCCACCAGACCCCCCATGAGCGGCGGGCCCAGATGGAGCCGGTGACAAGGGCCAGCGTGTTCAGCACGAGCCCTGTTTCTGCCGCGGCGTGGGCAAGGCGGTCTGACGCTGCGTCACGGCGTTTCAGGTACACCAGCCCCGCTGTGGCTGTGACGCCGAAGCTGACGAGAGACCACCAGGCAAGGGGGAGGTGGACGTAAAAAATTTTCTGGACCGGCCCCATAACTGCTTCTACCGGCGTCAGGGTGATGACGGCGATCTGGCAGATCACCAGCAGCACGGCGGACACGGCGACGGCACAAAAGCAGGCAAACGATTTCATTGGGGCTCTCCAAACACGAAGGGAAACAGAAGTACGGCGGCGCCAAGAAACACAGCGTCAAAAGCCGCGGCTATCCCCAGCCAGCGGAAGAGTCCGGCCGGAGGGCCCCCAAAGGCGGCTTCGCCCAGCCGGATGCCGGCCAGCAGCAGGGGAATGAGCAGGGGAAATACGATGACGGACAGCAGAGATTCACGCGCGGCCTGCCCCGGCGCCACAGCGCCGACCAGGGCGCCGAGTCCGGCCATGCCGGCGTCGGCCAGCAGCAGTCCCGCCAGAAAAAACCATACGCCCCCGCTGACATGCTGCCCCAGAAAAACGACGAGAGCCGGAAAGAAGACGGCCTGCGACGCCAGGATGAGCCCCATCCCCGCCATGGCTTTGCCCAGCCAGACGGCCTGCACGGGGATGGGGGCAAGCATGAGTCCGGCGCGGGCATTGGTAGGTTCTTCCAAAGCGTAAAGCATGGCGAAGGCCAGCACCTGGCAGAAAGCCGAAGCCAGCCAGAACAGCGTGGCCGCGGTTTGAGGGGAAGCTGTTTCGCCGGCGGGGAGGGACAGGCTGAATACGAACACCAGCAGCAGGCCCAGCAGCAGGGACTGCACCCAGGCTCCGCCGCGGACCATAACGAGGCGGATGTCCTTGCTGGCGATGATACAGGCGGCTTTCAGCATGAAGCGCCTCCTCTGGACGCAGGGCCGGTTTTCGCGCGCCACTGGACGGGGGGGCCGGAAAAGGCCAGTGTTCCACCATCAAGACTGAAAATGGTGTCGGCAAGGGAGGCGTCATCGGCGGGAGCATGGGTGATCCAGATGACGGCGGCCCCTTTGTCGCGGGCGGCGCGGATTTCCTGGCGCAGCATCGCGGTGGAACGGGCGTCAAGACCGGTAGCGGGTTCGTCAAGAAGCAGAAGAGAAGGCGGGCGGAGCAGAACTCGCGCAAGGTTCAGCCGTTGGGCCATCCCGCGCGAAAAGGTTCCTGCGCGTTCGTCAGCAAAAGGGGCAAGCTTCACGCGGTCAAGGGTTTCCATAAGACGTGCGTTTCCGCCGTCGCCGCCGTTCAGACGGTCCCAGAAAGACAGATTTTCCAGTGCTGTCAGTTCATTATACAAGAATGTCGCGTGCCCAAGATAGGCAATGGCATTGTCCGGACAAGCCCGCCGGATGTCGCCGGCGTCCGGCGTCAGCAGGCCTGCCATGAGCCGCAGCAGCGTGGATTTCCCCGCGCCGTTCTGACCTGTCAGCAGGGCGATGCTGCCGGCAGGCACAGAAAGGCTTACCCCGTGCAGAATCACGCGGGCGCCGAAGTGTTTGCCCACCCCTTTGAGCGTCAGCATCAATTGTCCTCTTTTTTCTGCGCGGCACGGCGTGTCCCGAGGATCAGGAAGGGGAGCAGGGAAAGCAGCGCTCCGCCAATCCACAACCAGTTGACAAAAGGATTCAGGCTGACTCTGAACTGGACATTGTTTTGGGTATCGACAGCCAGCAGCGAAGCATAGATTTCATCACCCAGTGAGAAAAGGGTGGATGCTTCGGCAAACTGCATGCTGTGCCATTTGTCATAGATGCGGCGCTGCGGGGCGAGAATCCCCACTTTTTTGCCATCACGGGAAACAAGGAGCTGGCCTTCAAGATAGTCAAATCCCGGACCTTCGCCTACGAAAAGTTTTTGCAGCGTTACAGTGTAGGGGCCGACAGTGTCTTTTTCGCCAGCTTTCAGAATAAGGTCCTTTTCAGTTTTATATGGGCCGGAAAAGGCAATGGCAATAGCCATCAAGGCGACGCCGGCATGGATGCCGCAGACGGAGAGGGTAAAACGGCTTACGCCGGATTTCAGACACAGCAGTACCATTCCTGCAAGAACAGCCGTGCCGGCCGCCGCGCCAAGCACAGGAGTGGGCAGCCGGTATTCAAAGTACCACAGCCCCGCCATGGAGCCTGCGAACACGCCAAGGACAAGGACAAACAGGAGGCGATCCCTCAGGCCTCCATCCCAGCGCAGCCACGGGCAGACAGCAAGCAGCGCCACCAGTCCGGCGAACAAGGGCATGCATACGCGGTTGTAAAAATCGGCTTTGAGACCGATGGATTTGCCGAACCAGGAGGAGAAAACAGGCCACATGGTGGCAACGAGAATGATCGCCGCGAGCAGTATCAAAAGCCATGCCGTCATGACCAGGAAGCCCTCGCGGCTTTCCAGTCCCGCGAGGCTGCGAGCCCGGACGTCGCGGCCGATGCGGGCGACGCAGGCGCAAAAAACAGTGCCGACGAGGACGAAAAGCAAAAGCGGGGTGCCCACGCCGTCGCTGCCGAAGGCATGAACAGACTGCACCACACCGCTGCGCACAAGATACGTGGCGAAAAAGGCGGAGAGCGTCGTCAGGCAGATCAGAAAAATGTTGGCGGCGCGCAGTTTGCCGCGCCGGGTTTCAATGATCAGGGTGTGCAGGGCGGCTGTCGCCACCAGCCAGGGGATGAGAGATGCGTTTTCAACAGGATCCCATGCCCAGTAGCCGCCCCAGCCGAGTTCCATGTAAGCCCACCACGCGCCAAGGATGATGCCGGCGGACAACAGCGCCCACGCGCTCATGGTGAAGGGCCGGGATACCACTCCCCAAGATGGTTCGCCGCGATCGCGCGTGCCGCTCAGCGCCTGGGCGAGAGCGAGGCAGGCGGGGATGGTAAAGCCACCGTATCCAAGGAAAAGCAGCGGGGGATGAAAAATCATGCCGGGATTCTGGAGCAGGGGATTCAGGCCGGAACCGTCGGGGGGCGTCACCGGGGAAAGCAGGAAGGGATTGCTCCACGCGCAGAGCAAGAGTCCGAAAAAGCCCATGACAGCAAGGTAAAATACCCAGTACCAGTGGCGGGTAGCGGCGGAAAGATGCGCATAGGAAGAGCTTAACTGGAAAATGGTGCCGCACAGGGACACGGAAAATGCCCAGAATAGCAGTGAACCAGCCTGCCCGGCCCAGAAGGCGGTCAGTTTATAAAAGACAGGCAGCGCCAGATCTGTATACGAAGCCACATAAGTTACTGAAAAATCGGAAATGAACAGCGCCCGGGTCAGAATACCCGAAGCGGCGGTCAAAAGAAGGGTGATGACCAGGCCGATGGCTTCGGCAAGGCGGGGGTTGCGGGAAGCGCCGGCGGGCCGTCCCAGCGCCGCCAGCGAAAAAAGACCACCGAAAACGGAAAGCGCCAGTGTGGCGCAGAGCAGGGTGAACGCAAGGGTATACATGGGACTCCGGAGTGTGAGGAAAAACAGAAAGACGCTGTTGTCAGCTCTTGCGATTTTCTTTCTTGTATTTGGACGGGCACTTTGTCATGATGGTTTTGGCGTGAAACACACCATCGCCAGCCAGACTTCCTTCGATAATGACTTCCGCTCCAGCTTTGAAGGTGTCCGGCGTCACACCCGAATAAAGGACGGGCATGGTGGTCGCCGGAGTATCTTTGTCTTCCAGCAGGAAGGTGGTGGTGTGGCCGTCGGCGGAGCGGGCAAGCATGTTTTCCGCCACAGTGCCGAACAGGCGCGCGTCTTTGAGCTTATCCGGGGTCATGGCATGCGCTTCTGCCACATTGAGGAAATAGGCGCTGTCTTCGGAAATCCCGGTGAAAAACAGCGCGCCAACCCCGCAAAAAATCAGCAGGAGGGCGGCAATATAAGGCGTTTTCCCGAGAGATTTGCTCATCTGAACTCCTTTCCCGTTGCGGGGATATTGGCGGCGTGTTATGCGCGGGCGCTTTCTTGTAGTTGGCTGCCAGCACTGTCGCCAGCTCCTTTCCGAACGGAACAGTGGATTTCTCCCCCAGCGGGAGCGTCAGCTTAATTGATCCCATTCCTATCAGCGAGGGGAGAGGAAGTCAAACCGGGGATAATGCAGGTTGTTTCCCATGTGGGATTTTTGTCAATAAGCAGAAATGGGTGCTCCAGGGCGCTGGGAAAAGAACAGTCGGCGCAAAGGGAGGTGGAGCCCGCCGGGATTCATGATCCATCTCTTCTGAATTTTTGGAACATATGTTGGGAAACGAGAAAACATGCCATGCATACTTATTTATTTTCTTAAAGGGGGCAACCGTTTTTCGGCAGGATGGGGAGATATTGAGGCTTGTCATCCTCAAAAAAAACTTGTATGCGGAGCAGATATGATTTTCAGGACCCGCCTGCCGCTGTCTTGCCGCTGAACGGGGCGGAGGAGGCGGTCTTTTTCACTTTCTAAACGTCTTGTGTGGAGTTGAGTATGCTTGCTTCCTTGAGCTTCCTTATTGTCTTCGCCTGCGGCGGCTTTGCGCTGTTCTACGCGTACAAGACGTCCAAGGCCGTGTTCGCCTCTGATCCCGGCAACGAGGACATGCGGCGCATCTCCGGCGCCATTCAGGAAGGCGCTCAGGCCTACCTGAAGCGTCAATACCGGACCATTGCCATCGTCGGTGTCGTCGTGGCCTTTCTTCTGGCCATTTTCCTGTCCTGCCTTGTGGCATTCGGTTTTATCCTGGGCGCCGTGCTCTCCGGCGCGGCCGGCTTCATTGGAATGAACGTATCGGTGCGCGCCAACGTCCGTACGACGGAAGCCGCCCGCGGCGGCTTGGTTCCCGCGTTGAATGTGGCCTTCCGGGCTGGCGCCATTACCGGCCTTCTGGTGGTGGGGCTCGGCCTTTTGGGCGTTGCTGTATACTTTGCTCTGCTCAGCCTCTTCGGCGTGCCGCAGAAGGAACTGCTTGAAGCTCTGGTTGCCCTGTCTTTTGGCGCGTCCCTCATTTCCATTTTTGCCCGTCTGGGCGGCGGCATCTTCACCAAAGGCGCTGACGTCGGCGCCGACCTCGTGGGCAAGGTTGAAGCCGGCATCCCTGAAGACGACCCGCGCAATCCCGCCGTTATCGCTGACAACGTGGGCGACAACGTGGGCGACTGCGCCGGCATGGCCGCTGACCTTTTTGAAACTTATGCGGTAACCATCGTCGCCACCATGCTCCTGGCCGCCATCTATTTTACCGGCGAACTGCAGAAGCTGATGATGATGTATCCTCTGCTTATTGGGGGTGTGTGCATCGTTGGGTCCGTGCTGGGCACCAAGGCGGTCAAGCTCTCCGGCGACAACAAGATCATGAAGGCGCTCTACCGCGGCCTCGTGCGCACCGGCCTGATTTCCGCCGGCCTTATTGTCGTGGTGACCCTTATCCTGTTTGCCGGCGTTTCTGAAATGACCATCCAGGGCCAGAAATTCGGCGTCGTCAATCTGCTTTTGTGCTCGTTCACCGGCCTTGCCGTCACCGCGCTGCTGGTCTGGATCACTGAATACTATACAGCCACTGCCTACCGCCCTGTACGCAGCATCGCGCAGGCTTCTACCACCGGCCACGGCACCAACGTCATCCAGGGCCTCGCGGTTTCCATGGAATCTACCGCGTTGCCCGTGTTCGTCATCTGCGGCGGCATCATTTTCACCTACGTGAACGCCGGGCTGTTCGGCGTGTCCATCGCCGCCACCACCATGCTGGCGCTTGCCGGCATGATTGTCGCTCTTGACGCATACGGACCTGTGACTGACAATGCCGGCGGCATCGCCGAAATGGCTAACCTGCCGGAAGAAGTCCGCGAAACCACCGATGCGCTAGACGCCGTCGGTAACACCACCAAGGCCGTGACCAAAGGATACGCCATCGGCTCCGCCGCTCTGGCCGCTCTGGTGCTTTTCGCCTGCTATACCGAAGATCTGCATCGCTTCTTCCCCAACCTGAATGTATCCTTCACCCTGCAGGATCCTTACGTTCTGGTGGGCTTGTTCATCGGCGGCCTCCTGCCGTATCTGTTCGGCGCTATGGGCATGAAGGCCGTGGGGCGTGCCGGTTCTGCCGTCGTTGTGGAAGTGCGCCGTCAGTTCCATACCATCGCGGGCATCATGGAAGGCACTGCCAAGCCTGATTACAGCGCCGCTGTAGATATGCTGACCAAGGCCGCTATCCGTGAAATGATCGCCCCCTCTGTCCTGCCCGTGTTTGCCCCTGTCGTCGTGTATTTCGTGATTCGCTGCATTGCCGGACAGGCGGCTGCCTTTGCCTGCATCGGCGCCATGCTGATGGGCACTATCGTGACCGGGCTCTTTGTCGCCATCTCCATGACCTCCGGTGGCGGAGCGTGGGATAACGCGAAGAAATACATTGAAGATGGAAACTTCGGGGGCAAGGGTTCTGATGCACACAAAGCCGCTGTCACCGGCGACACCGTGGGTGATCCGTACAAGGATACCGCAGGCCCTGCCATCAACCCAATGATCAAGATTATCAATATCGTTGCCCTGTTGCTTTTGCAGGCGCTTGCCTAACGGAATGTGGCTGACAAGGGGAGGAGAGAATTTCCCCGCTTCCTCTTGAAAGTTGTTTTTTGTCTGAACGCGCCGGTTTTCCGGCGCGTTCGTGTATGCGGAGGCAAGCTCCCTCTCCCGCCTGGAAAGGCAGAGAAGAAGCCGGTACTCCCAAGGCAAAATCGGAATAAACCAGCACAGCGCGGAGGCAGTGGCAGTGGATGAACGCAGAGAGCGCACACGACTTGAGAGTATTGCAGATTTATTGAATGAAGTCGGCATGCTGCAGAAGACGCCGCGTTCCGGTTATCAGTTTCTTGGGTCAGGAGTCGAAAGTGTAGCTGAACATTCGCACCGTACAGCGGTTATCGGTTATGTGCTGGCCCGCATGGCGGGCGCGGATGCGGCGCGGACCGCCCTGATTTGCCTGTTTCATGATCTTGGTGAAGCCAGAACGGGCGATTTGAACTATGTCAATCAGCGATATGCTCACCCGCAGGAGGAGAAAGCTGTGGCTGACGCTGTGGCGGGGACCGGACTGGAGGCTGAAATCCTGGGCTTCTGGCAGGAGCATAATGCAGGTAAAGGTCCGGATGCGACTCTTGAAGGGCGTCTCGCCCGTGACGCGGACCAGCTGGATTTGCTGCTCAGCCTGAAGCGTGAGCAGGATCTTGGAAATCCTTATGCAAAACGGTGGTTTGCCGCTGCTGTGGAACGTCTGATGTCGCCAGAAGCACTGGAGCTGGCCCGTACCATTGCGGTCACAGACCATACAGACTGGTGGTTCCTCGGCGTGTCCAGAAAATGGTGGTCGAAGCGCGAAGAATAACCGGGCTGGGTATTGGCACTTTTCGAGGGAAAAGTTCCTCTTTCGTGAAAGGGCGGCATCTTCCCTGAGTTGAAAACGACTGCGGCCATGTTGCCAAAAGGGCAGCATGGCCGTTTCAGAGGTCGGAAGGGCGTTTTTTGACAAAGGCTCAGGCGGGGCGTTCCGCCAGAAAAAGTTGCGGGAATGCCTGCTTCAGCACTTTCCCACGCCGCAGCACTTTTTGTATTTCTTCCCGGAACCGCAGGGACATGGATCGTTGCGGCCTACGCGCGGGGCGGCACGGACTGGCTTCTGCGGGTCGTCGTAAAGGTGTTGATCAGAGTAGGCGAGGGCCTGGTTGCTTTTATGCCGCAGTTCGCCGCGGGGATTTTCCTCGGGCATGACTGTCGCTGGCGCGGCCGGGGCGGATGAGGTCATGGAAGGTTCTGTTTGTCTGGCAGCGGAACTGTTTTCAGCCGGTGCATCGGCGTTTTCAGCCGTTTCTTCCTCCTTCTGGACGCGCAGGCGGGTGAAGGCCCTGAAGGCGCTTTCGCGGATGCGGATAAGAAGCGCCTGGAACATTTCAAAGCCTTCACGCTTGTATTCCAGTTTGGGATCACGCTGCCCGTACCCGCGCAGGCCGATGCCGTCGCGCAGGGCATCCATGTTGCGCAGGTGTTCTTTCCAGCAGCGGTCCAGTTCCTCCAGCAGAAAATAGCGGAGCAGATCCTGATAAATAGGGCCTGCTTCTTCCTTGAGCTGCGCGAAAATTTTCTCGACAAGCGAGCGGGTTTCTTCCCGCGAAGGCAATGGGGCATCTTCGGGCAGCACGCGATCAATATTCATGACATCGCGCAGATAGGCGCGGGTACGTGCGCTGGTTTCCGCGGGATCGGCCTTTTCATCTCCGGACGGTGCGTAGGCTTCGTCAAGAAGATCGTCCAGGTATTCCTGTACAATGGGCTCGGAATCCTCAGAGGTCATGAGGTCACGACGCAGGGTATAGATCACTTCGCGCTGCTGGTTCATAACGTTGTCATAGTCAAGCAGCGTTTTGCGGATTTCAAAATGGTGTCCTTCGACGCGTTTCTGGGCTGTTTCGATGGCGCGGGAAACCATTTTATTTTCAATGGGCTCTCCCTCTTCCATACCCAGTTTCTGCATCAGATTGGAAAGGCGATCAGAGCCGAAAAGCCGCATGAGGTCGTCTTCCAGCGAAAGATAGAAGCGCGAAGAACCAGGATCCCCCTGACGCCCTGAGCGGCCGCGCAGCTGGTTGTCTATGCGGCGGCTTTCGTGGCGTTCGGTACCGAGAATATGCAATCCGCCAAGCTCGATCACGCCGGGACCTAAAACAATGTCCGTCCCGCGACCGGCCATGTTGGTGGCGATGGTCACCCGTCCCCGCTGGCCAGCCTGGGCCACGATTTCGGCCTCCTGGGCATGGTGTTTGGCATTCAGCACGTTATGGGGAATGCTTTTTTTCTTCAGCATGGAAGAAATAAGTTCAGACGTCTCGATGGAGATGGTGCCGACAAGCACGGGCTGACCCTTGGCATAAAGCTCCGCAATGGCCTCGACAATCGCATTGAATTTTTCGCGCTTGGTGCGGTAGACCAGATCGTGGTAATCCTTGCGGATCATGGGTTTATTCGGGGGAATGGAAACGACCTCAAGCCCGTAGATCTGGCTGAATTCAACAGCTTCGGTGTCGGCGGTGCCGGTCATGCCGGCCAGCTTGTCGTACATGCGGAAGTAGTTCTGGAAGGTAATGCTGGCCAGGGTCTGGCTTTCCGCGGCGACGGTGACACGCTCTTTTGCTTCAAGGGCCTGATGCAGGCCATCGCTGAAACGGCGGCCCGGCATCATCCGTCCCGTGAACTCGTCTACGATGACTACCTGATCGTCTTTGACGATATAATCCACATCACGGCGGAAGACGTAGTTCGCCTTCAGCGCCTGCAGCACATGGTGCTGGATGGTGATGTTGGTAGGATCATACAGGTTGGAAAGTCCGAGCAAACGTTCCACCGACGCTGTACCCTGATCGGTGAGGGTGGCGGTGCGGGCTTTTTCGTCCACGGTAAAGTCGACATCCTTGCGCAGACGGCACACCAGTTCATTCATGCGGGAGTAAAGCGCAGTGGAATCTTCGGCCGCGCCGGAAATGATGAGCGGCGTCCGGGCCTCGTCAATGAGGATGGAGTCCACTTCGTCGACAATGGCGAAATTGTGCCCGCGCTGGACCAGTTCCCGCGCGTAAAATTTCATGTTGTCACGCAGGTAGTCAAAGCCGAATTCGTTGTTGGTGCCGTAAGTGATGTCGGCATCATAGGCGGCTTTGCGCTCCTCATCGGTGAGGCCGTGCAGGATGACCCCCACAGACAGGCCGAGAAAGGTGTAAATCTGGCCCATCCAGTTGGCGTCGCGCTGGGCAAGGTAATCGTTGACGGTCACCACATGCACGCCCTTGCCGGACAGGGCGTTCAGCACTACGGGCAGCGTGGCCACCAAGGTTTTGCCTTCGCCGGTTTTCATTTCGGCGATTTTGCCGCGGTGCAGCGTGATGCCGCCCACCAGCTGGACGTCGTAGTGCCGCATTTTGAGGACGCGGACGCTGGCTTCACGTACCAGAGCGAACACCTCGGGCAGGACGTCGTCCAAGGTTTTTTCCCCGGACTGCACAGTCGCGCGGATATCGGCAAGGCGTTTGGGCATGGCGTCGTCGTCCAGAGCCTGCATTTCAGGCTCAAGGGCGTTGATGCGGGCTATATCCCGGCGCAGGCTCCGAAGGAAACGGTCGTTTTTGGAGCCGAATATTTTTTTTATCAGAAAGCTGATCATGTGTGCTCCTGAGGGCAGAAAATCCTTTTTCCGGTATTTGATGCCGCTCATGGCAGAAGGATGCCTGAGCTGTTCCGCGGGCAAAGGACATTGCGAATATACGGCATGCCACCTGATTTGGCAATAAAGCGGCGCAGGCGGAACTCAAGGGAGTTGTGAAATAATAGGGGGCTGCGCGCATACACCAAAAGACGCGCCGCGGCAGGGCGCGTCTTTTGGTGTTTACGGATTCTGGCGGCAGATCCGCCTTATTTACCGCAGCACTTTTTGTATTTTTTGCCGCTCCCGCAAGGGCAGGGATCGTTGCGGCCAACCTTCGGCGCTTCGCGGCGGAAGGTCTCGTGGCTCATGTCCTCGCCGTCAGCATACAGCCATACGCCGTCCACTTTTTTGAAATGGGCGCGCTCATGCAGCATCTGAGGGATGTTTCTCACCGTATATTTGGCCATGAAGGTTACGTCGCCGGTCTCATCCTCGGAAGCGCCTTTCTGGGTCTCAAGAATGTCCAAGCCGTCCCAGGTGACTTCTTCAGACCATTTTGTCATTTCGTCGTGGTCGGCTTCGTCGCGCAACTCCGGCAGCATAGAGTTATCAATGAAGTCAAAATTTTTGACCACATGGGCGCTGTACCGAGCGCGCATCAGGGCTTCGGCAGTGGCGGCAGGCGCTGTGCCGGCGATAATGGGGCCGCAGCACTCGTCAAAATCGCGGCCGGAGCCGCAGGGGCATATACTCATGATGTAACTCCTTGGATGGATGAGTGGGTACGATGTCCCGGCCCCGTCGTCAAGTCTGTTCAGGCAGTTTTATTTTTGGAGGGATGCCATGCGAGTTGTATCGCAGAGGGAAGAGATAAGACTGCGTCCGCCGAAAATCTGGAGGAACGCGGCCGCGTCCAGCCAGAAGCCTTGCCGTAAAAACGGACGACCCGCTGAGGAAGCGGGTCGTCCGTTAGGAGAAGGAAGGGGGTTAAAGAGGAAGGATGCTTTACTTCTAGCAAGAACCATGCCAGAAGAAATAAGTGCTTTTTTATTCATTAAAAACAATGTCTTAATGAATAAATGCAAGAGGTCACTCAGTTCGAAAAATTGTACCTGGCCCAAAATGGTCGCGGAATCAGGGTAGTTTTGTCAGTGCGAAAACAAAATTTTTTGACCGCCTGAACCGGATTCCAAAAAGAGAGGGCCTTGCGGAAAAATCGACTCACAGCTGGAGGCTGGAATCCTGGAAAGTTTGAGACAGCTTGACCAGCTTCAGTTCATGCAGGGGGACGGCCGGCGTGACAGCCCGGATCAGAGCCAGCGGCGAGATATAGGTTTCGCTCCAGTCAAAGACAAGGGAAAGCGCGTCCCCATCTTCGCAGATATCGCGGAAAAGCGGCCGGATGTCATTGGTCCGCGGGCCTTTTTTAGTCTCGCGGGTCAGTTCATAGTGAGTTTTTGACGCAAAATCACGCCATGCGCTGCGGAACGCTTCAGTATCGTCCGGATCTGCCGGTTCGCGGCGCAACGAAAAGGTTTCGGATACCGCGCCTACGGCTTTCCAGGCGATGGGAATCAGTTCGATGCCTGTCAGACTCATCCCCCGGACAAGGAGCGGCGTCAGTCTTTCGCGGACTTCTTCGGGGGCCATCGGGCTGCGCAGGGTAATGGCGAACCATTCGGCGCGGCTTTCAACGCCAACGGGTAAAGCGCGCCCGAAAGAAAGCAGCGGGAGCGGATGGAATCCCTGTGAAAACGCCATGGGGAGTTTTGCGCGGCGCAGCAGACGGTCGAAGAAGGATTGCAGCTCCAGCTGGCTGATGAAGGCGGCCTCGGCTTCCTTGGTATGCCAGATGCGGTAGCGCACAGCCTTGACGCCCAAACCGTTGCCGATGGAAGGCGGAGCGGTTTTTTTCGGAGCT